>Ga0181574_10000825_pt1 | contig 28996 bp, 21 predicted proteins | sample 101ome_24_FD_145600 | JGI IMG/M metagenome (GOLD analysis project Ga0181574, IMG submission 145600) | Coastal salt marsh microbial communities from the Groves Creek Marsh, Skidaway Island, Georgia - 101410AT metaG (spades assembly) | ecosystem: Environmental > Aquatic > Marine > Intertidal zone... | reverse complement strand
TGAGCATCATGTCGAGCGAATCCACACCCGTGAGGATGGGGATATCGAGACGCTGGAAACCCGGTCGGGCATCCGTATCGCCGGAGATCTCTTTGTGGACTGCAGCGGCTTTGAGAGCCTGCTCTTGAGCGGTCACTACGACGTGCCACTAATTCCAATGGATGATTACTTGTTCAATGACCGCGCCCTTGCGGTGCAGGTGCCCTACCAGAACGATGAGGAGGCAGTGCGGTCGACCACTTGGTCCACAGCGCAGCAAAGCGGCTGGATATGGGATATCGGCCTCAGGGACCGACGTGGAGTTGGCTACGTGCACGCCAGCCAGTATGCCGATAGCGAGCAGGTTTACGACGCTCTCGACAGCTACCTGAGGCACACCGGCGTATCCAATGGACTCAAGGATTTATCACCTCGAGAAATCCGCTTCCAAGCCGGCTACCGCCAGAAACTATGGCACAAAAACTGCGTAGCGATCGGGCTATCGGGTGGCTTTGTCGAACCACTCGAGGCCTCTGCGCTCGTACTCATTGAACTCAGCGCACGATCTCTGGCAGACAATCTCCCGGTGAACCGCGCATCAATGGACATCACAGCGAGAACCTTCAACGCCGAATTCCTGGGTCGGTGGGAGCAAATCATAGATTTCCTGAAACTCCACTACGTGCTTTCCGCACGTAACGACAGCCCTTACTGGCTTGATAATCGCGCGCCCACGTCGATCCCCGAGTCCCTGCAGGAGAAGCTCGGGCTGTGGCGCTCACGGGCACCCTGGCATCAGGACGAGCGACGCTCAGACGAGCTCTTTCCCTCAGCGAGTTATCAGTATGTACTCTATGGTATGGGATTTCACACTCAACTCGCTCACCCAAGACGGCGTTTTGCCGCAGAAAAGCAGCGTGCTAATCAGCTCGCACAGGAAGTTGAGCAGCAGATCGCCAAATTTTCGACCCATTTGCCGACTAATCGTGATTTACTGCAGCAAGTCCACGAGCGATCGTTTGCCACCCTATAGCCACTGCCAGTCATCCTTCCATGAGCACAGTCGAAAAACTGAATAACGTTGATCACGCCGACGTGCGTATCCTGACCGACTATGCCGCCGATCTGGGGGATGACGTGATGTTTGTGCCCGTCTATCCCAATGAGATGCGGCGCTTGCAGGGAACTTATCCACTACTCTTCTACAAGGATGCCGATCAAGGGGATCTGCATCCGGTCGCCTTGTTGGGCTTCGAAGCGCGAGAAAATCTTTTTTTATCACCGCAAGGCTGGGACGCGACACAGATTCCGATGATGAGTCAACGAGGCCCTCTGCTCATTGGCTTTGAGGAGGATAGGACTCGCGGTCATCAGCCGGTGGCAGCGATCGATATGTCTCATCCTAAGGTATCCCATGAACAGGGTGAGCGTTTGTTTCTTGAAGAAGGCGGCCAGTCAGACTATCTGGATTTCATGGCAGGACTACTGGATGCAATCCAGATCGGACACGCGGCGAGGGAACAGTTTGTACAAGCCCTAGAAGCCCACGACTTGATCATCCCCTGTGAGATGACCATCACTCTGGCTAATACGGCGCAACATACCCTTAGCGGCTACTACATGATTGACGATGAAAAATTACAGGCCTTGTCTGGTGAAGCGCTCATGGAACTTCAGGGCAACGGGTTCCTCACTCCTGCCTATATGATGCTCGCATCGCTTTCCCAGCTCGCCCACCTCATCGCGCGAAAAAACGCGTCACTTGGCTAGGCCATGTCTGTCTCTCTACCCACACCACCTCCTGTTCAGAACATCGAGAGAAATGAGCTTCTCGCAAACCCTGCAAAGTGGTTGCAGGCAGAGACGCCTTGGGTCGTACGTGGTCTGGTCGCGCATTGGTCAATCGTAGAACAAGCACAACAGAGTGCTGGTCAGGCGGGGGACTATCTAAAGCAATTCGACCAGGGTTATGAGACCAGCGCCTTCCTGTGTGAGGCAGATCATGGCGGGCGCTTTTTCTATAACGACACGCTCGATGGTTTTAATTTTGTCTCGGTGAAAACCCGCTTAACTCAGGTCATCGACAAACTCGGCGAACTCGCCCAAGAGCCCGCGCCCGCAGGTCTCTATGTGGGGTCAACCCAGATCAGCCAGTGTCTGCCGGGCTTGAGTGAGCAACTACCTCTGCCCCTACCCCTCGATAACCCCCTCGTCAGCCTGTGGCTTGGCAACGCCAGCCGCGTCGCAGCACATTTCGACTACCCGAGAAATTTAGCGTGCTGCGTCATAGGAAAACGCCGCTTCACCGTGTTTCCTCCAGAACAGCTGGAAAATTTGTACATAGGTCCCTGGGATTTCACCCCAGCGGGCCAGCCAATTAGCATGGTGGATTTTCATCAGCCCGACCTCGAGCGTTGTCCTAGGTTCGCTACTGCATGGAAACAAGCGCAAGTAGCCGAGCTAGAGCCTGGAGACGCTGTCTATCTCCCCGGAATGTGGTGGCATCATGTCGAGGGACTCGAGGCTGTTAACGGGCTAATTAACTACTGGTGGAGCGAGACACTCCCTGTTTATGGAAACCCCGCTGACGTTTTCCAGCATGGACTCCTGAGCATCAAGCAGCTCCCGCCAGAACAAAAACGCGCCTGGCTGGCATTTTTTGAACACTATCTCTTCGCCGAGGATCAGTCCCACTTGGATCATATACCCCCCGAGCGTCGAGGCCGCCTCGGTGAGGTAGACAACACCATGGCGCGCCAACTGCGCGCTGAACTAGGCAATCGGCTAAAACGGTAGGTAATGGAAAATTGATGACGGAAGGTCCAATCAGACGGGTTGTCATTGCCGGCGGCGGAACAGCGGGCTGGATGACGGCGGCAGCCCTCTCACATCTAGTAGCGAGAAAGCTTGATATCACGCTCATAGAGTCGGATGCGATCGGTACTGTCGGGGTCGGTGAAGCCACCATTCCTACTATTCTGACGATCAATCGGCTTCTTCAAATACCCGAGCCCGAATTCATCCGCGAGACCTCAGCGACGTTCAAGCTGGGCATCCGCTTCGAAAATTGGACGCGCCCGGGCGAGCAGTACATTCACTCCTTTGGGGATACCGGCAAAGGCTGCTGGGCCGGCGGCTTTCACCACTTTTGGTTGCGGGCTCGGCAATTAGGTTTTGGCGGTGACTACGGAGACTACTGCCTCGAACTTAAGGCGGCCGAGACGGGTAAGTTCGGCCTGCTGTCAGATACGCCTATCAACTATGCCTATCATCTTGACGCAACGCGTTACGGACAATACCTGCGCAAACGCGCAGAAGGTGCGGGAGTGAGACGCATCGAGGGCAAGATTGATGAGGTTGTGCGGCACAGCGAGAGCGGTGATATCCGACACCTGCGCTTAGATGCGGGCAATATCATTGATGGAGATTTATTTATTGACTGCACCGGCTTCCGGGCTCTGCTTTCGGAAGGTTGTTTGCAGACCGGTTTCGATGACTGGTCACACTGGCTGCCCTGCAACCGCGCGGTGGCGATTCAAAGCGAACTGGAGGGCCCACCGCCTCCATTTACTCGCGCGATTGCCCATAACGGTGGGTGGCAGTGGCGCATTCCTTTACAACATCGTGCGGGCAACGGGCTGGTATACAACAGCGAAGCCTATTCCGAGGACGAAGCCACGCAGCTGCTGTTGGACAACATTCCTGAAAAACCGATGACGGACCCGCGGCCGATTCGCTTTACGACCGGACAGCGAAAAGCCTACTGGCATAAAAACTGCGTAGCGATTGGTCTAGCCAGCGGCTTCATCGAGCCCTTGGAATCCACGAGCATCCATTTCATCCAAAACGGGATCATGTGGCTGTTGCTGATGTTCCCGGAAATGGGAATCGATGAGGCGACAGTTCGTGAGTACAACAAAAAGCTGCGAATCGAAGCCGAGCACATCCGAGACTTTATTGTGCTCCACTATCGACTCAATCAGCGCGCAAGAGAGCCCTTCTGGGACTCGCTTCGCGAGATGCCTATCCCAGACTCCCTCGCGCAGCGAATGGCCCTGTTCGAGCGCACTGGGCGGGTGTTCAAGCCCCAGGAGGACGTGTTCTCAGAGAATTCGTGGGTGCAAGTCATGATGGGTCAGGGCTTAACACCCGGCGGCTATCACAATATCGCGGAGGCCATGAGTGACCGACAACTTCGGGATTTTTTGGCGGGCATTCGCGTCAGCGTTGAAAAAGCCGTGCTTAATTTCCCCCGACATGAAAAATTCTTGGAGCATCTGAGCAAAGCGACGTAACCCCAAAAGGAAATATCATCTAAGGCAACCCGGAATTTGCGAACCTGCCGCGGCCATCGGTAATGATGTCCGCTATTTATATCTCGGCAAAAAAAAACCCGCCAGCGGCGGGTTTATCTCATTCAAACCACGCCTTTACCGACGTGCTCTAGATCCGACCAAGCCGATCAAACCAAGGAGGCCCAACAAACCCCAGAAAGGAAGTGCAGGCACTGGAGTGGCTGGCTCTGCCTCTGGCTCTGGCTCTGGCTCTGGCTCTGGCTCTGGCTCTGGCTCCTCGGTTAACCCTGCGGCTGTGACAGTAAGCACCGCCGAGCCTAGGGCGGCCTCGTCGGCAGGGTTAGCATTCAATCCGCGGAAGCGAAAACCTACTTGAGCAAGCTGGTCGGGATACTCCGACAGATCCGCAGACACGCTAAATGCCAAAGTATCGCCACTTATGACTTCGGTTACGTTTAACGACTCGGAGTAGCCGTCAGCCGGATCCAAAACCAAGACGAAAGCCTCGACTTCGTAATCGTTGCTGGTGTAGGCGCTGTAAAAATCCGCATCGACCGTGAAATTGTCGATGGTTCCCTCGATTTCAGCGCCGTAAGGTGCGGCACCAAGGGGAAGATCTACCTTTAGAATAGCCTCTGTTATCTTGTTGCCAGCCTGACCGTCTGCACTACTCCAATACGCGTCCGACGCATTGAAAAGCTGGAAGTTTGGTTGCAGCGTGTAAGTGTTGCCGTCAACGGTTGCTTTGAGATCGCCGATGCCCCAGCCGCTATTAAAACAAAATCCATCAGGCTGGCCGTCCCCACAATCAGATCCATCGATCGTGTATACATTCATGAACCCACCGTCTAACACTACTGGCTCTCCTTCGGCGACGGCACCATGGGGCCATACCAAAGTAAGGCCAACCATCCATCCCGCGGCCACATTTCGAAAGATCTTCATTGTGGAAAACTCCTCGTCATCTTTTTTAGTTTGAGACTAGCGCCAGCATCGCGACCAGCCGGGTCGCAACGCTTCCCTGCGAAATCCTAACCGGCATTAGGATAGCATATACCGGTAATGCGATAAAGCGGACCAAGGGACGGACAAATCATCCCGAAATATTAGTGTTTTCTCACGAAAATGTGGGGCGTTACTCCACCACCCACTTCACGTTGTCCAGCCGGTAAATCACCCCATCAGTCTCGCCGAACACAGGGAATATAGTCAATCCCGTGTTTACCTTGGTCAAATTCAACCCACCCGCTGCTAGCTGGGTCACCGGCACCGTCACCGTCTCCCAGCCATCGAGGCCTACGTTGCCAATAGATTGGTCACCCGATGAGCAAGGGTAAAAACAGTCGGCCTTCATCACGAAGCCCCCGTAGTTCACACCCTCCTCGACCACCTTAATATCAAAGGTTACGTACCCCGCAGCGAATTCGGTGAGATCTCGGCCCTCTGAGGACTCGAAAAAGAGTCCGGCAAACTGGGCACCGTGAGTGATTTCGAGCACATCATCACGCTCTTCATCATCAACGATCTCCCAGCCAATGTTGGGGCACCCCGCACCATTGGCGCCGACACAGCTGTTGTAGTTAATAGCCTCGTCAAAGCCCGCGATACCGATATTCCACATGGGATCGACTGTGCCATCGACAAATACGAGCTGCTCCTGCGCCTGAATAGGCGGCGTGTCATCAGCCACCCATTCCACGTTATCAAGCTGGTACACCACACCCTCGGTCTCACCAAAGGCGGGGAATATCACGAGACCCGTGTTGGCCTGAGTGACGTCGAGCCCACCCTCTACAAGCTGACTAACTGGAACGTGTACCGTGTACCAGCCCTCAAGGCCAACATTTCCAATCGCCTGGTCGCCGGAGCTACAGGGATAGAAACAGTCAACCTTCATGACGAAGCCGCTGGTATTTACGCCCGGATCCACGACGCGGATATCGAAGCGGACAGCGCCTTCTGCATAGTCGCTCATGTCTGCGCCGAGAGAGGTCTTGAAGAACAAGCCGGCAAACTGAGCACCATGACTTACCTCAAGGACTGGACCTCTATCATCGTCCTCAACGATCTCCCAATCGATGCTCGGGCAACTCGCACCCCCATCGTTCACGCACTCACCGTATTCCAAGGCCTCGTCGAAGGCAGCAATCCCGTCTTCCCAGCGCTCGCCGACTACCCCGTCAGCGAAAACGGTGGCCGCGGGTACTTCCGGCTCACCGGCACCCTCCGCCTCGTAGCGCACGTTGGCCACCTCAAAAGACAGCCCCTGCTGATTGCCCCAGGTCGGAAATAACACAATTCCGGCGTTGACCGAGGTCACGTCGAGTCCAGATCCCACCAACTGAGCCACCGGCACTTCGAAGGTCTGCCAGGTATTTGCCTCGTAGTCAGAGAGATCGATCTGTTGATCGCCGGTACCGCATGGGTAGAAGCAGTCGACTTTGTAAACCATACCCGACGCTACCGTGGATTCCGGCAGTCTCAAGTCGAAGAGCAGTTTGCCGCCGCGAACAAAATCGCTGAGGTCGACCCCTCCAGCGGAGCCAATGAAAAACACGCCGTCCGCCCCGCTATTGGCGAAATTCACGTTGAGTGCTGCGCCAATCTCAGGATCACCGGAATCGGTAACGGTCCAAGTAATCAAGTTGGTTGTATTGCCATCCCCGCAGTAGTCGCCATTGACCAGTGTGTCATAGCCACACATGCCACGATCCCACAGGGGGCCAACATTACCGTCAGTGGTGAATACCGGAACCAGGGAACCATCGACATCACCGCCGGGCGGGCGGATACCGCAGCCTCTGCGGCTGGGATGCCCACAGGCCAGTTCGACCTTGTCAATCATGATATGAGCGCTGGAGCTGGGCTCGAGCACAAACAGATTCATGACGCGGCTGGTATCAAGGCGACGCTGACCAGAATTAGCAAGCAGATCGTTGACTTGCACGCTCATGGTGAACCACTGATCCAGCGGCATGTCACTTACCTGAAGCTCTTTAAAACCAAGGGCCGGATACCCGCTGTCCATCTTCACCTGGATGGTGCTGTCGAGGTCAGTGCCCGTCGAGGAGATGTACATATCAAACTTCAGTTCACCGGCATGAATTTGGTAGTACAGCGGGTTATTGCCGAAACCAAATAGCGCTGTCGGCTCCTCGTCCACGGCCGAAATAGCGATATTGCCGGAATTGGAGGTAACCACCTCAATCACGGCGCCTCGATCTGTTTCGGTTTCTATTTCGGCAAAGGTCAGCGACCCATCATTGTCCCAAGGCGAGGAAACCAATAACTCACGGGTCACCGTATCGGCGCCAACCACCCAGGTCAAAGAGTCAGCCCCGTCTGTATACAGCGGGAAGGCAATCTCGTAAGGCTGCTGAGCGCCGGGGGACTCAACAGTGCGATCTGCCTCACTGTTGCAGCCAGAACCACTCGATTGGTTGTATGCACACTCGTAGACGCGGATGTAATCCACCTCCATGGCCGAAGGAATCGCCCCAGGGCCTACGTTGCCGGGCAGATTGCCGCCCACAGCGAGGTTTAACAGCAGGTGAAACTCGCGGTTGAAGGGCGCCGCGCCCTCGCCTCGCTCATAACCAATGCCAGAACCACCGTAGTAGTAGGAGTACCAGTGATCCGCGTCGACCGTCATAAAGTTACGATCGTCAACAAACCAGCGGATATAGTCTTCGGTCCACTCGATCGCATAAATATGGAAATCGTCGCCAGGATTCTCCACGCCGATGCTCTCGGTGGTAGTTTGATTGAGGGGCCAGGCAAATCCGTGGTGAAGAGAGGCGTAATAGTTTTCATCCGCGGTGCCCGCGTTCACGACCTCCATGATGTCGATTTCACCACCGGAGGCCCAGCCGCCAAAACGGTCGTCGCTGGGCAACATCCAGAAAGCGGACCACAAACCTTTACCTGAAGCTGACTTAATCCGGGCCTCTACCCGCCCGTACTGAAAATCGAGCTTACCCAGGGTTCTGATTCGCCCGGAGGTGTAGGGGAAGCCGGGCTCCACCTGCTGAGACCGAGCCTCGACCCGGAGAATCCCGTCCTCGACCAACAGATTGTCTTCGGTGTACCACTGCAGCTCATCATTGCCCCATCGCGCCAAGCCGTACTCACTGCCATCACCGGTCTGAATATCCCAGTTGCCAAGATCGAGAGCATCGCCGTCAAATTCATCGCTCCAAACCAATGTCCACTCGGCACTTGCCTCAGGATAGAAAGGGTCCACCACCGGAGACTCGGCACCGCCGCCGCCACAGGCTGCTAACCCCCATACCAGGAAACCCGTAAAGAACGCACGCAAGGGTGTGCCGCTAGCTAAAAACATGTGACTGCTCGCTGTTTAGAATTTGGGATGTTGAGAGCTCGCATTTATCCCACAGAGCTCGGCCGGGATTAAGCCAAAGTCGACAATCTGGACTGTCAGTAGGACAAAGGGGATGGCCTTGTTTTAAGCCGTTTTTCGCCCTATCTGGTATGAATTTTTGGACGAATTTTACCCCATGAATCCACTTGCTCTAGGCCAGTAAATGCTGAATGGCCGTTCGGTAATTTCGGCTTACCTTCAACGCCGAACCCGACGACGTATGCAGCAGCGCCTCCCCCTTTGGCAATCCCTCAACCCGCTCAATCCGATTAATGTTAACGATAGTGGATCGATGAATTCGCGCAAAGTACGCGGGTAATCGTTGCTCCAACTCCTTCATCGTTGAGCGAAGGATGTGAGTTTCTCCACCGGCGTGGACGCACATGTAGTCCCCGGCCGCATCCACCCAGTCAATCATCTCGTACTCCAAAAGCACGGTTTGCTGTCCATCCTTGATCGGCAGCTTGGCAATATCATCAGAACTCAGCCCCATCCACGGCGTATCTTTGCCGCCCTTGGTGTGGGTCGACTCAATCGCACGTAGCGCCGCTCCCTTGCCAGACGATGTCGCTCCCTCATCGGCATCATCGAGAAACTGCCGGGCCAACCAGCGCTCTCTGGCGCGACTGACAGCCTGCTCTACCCGCTCGCTTTCAAAGGGCTTAAGAATGTAATCCACGGCGTGAAGTTCAAAGGCCTGAAGGGCAAAGTCATCAAAGGCTGTAGCAAAAATAATCAGGGGCATCGTGTCGCTTTGCAGGCGCTTGACCACATCAAATCCGTTAAAGCCGGGCATTTGTATATCGAGAAAAAGAACGTCCACCGGCTCCGTAAGCAATCCTGCGAGGGCTTCTCGGCCATTTTTGTACAGCCCACGAATCTCTGTATTTGGCACCTTGGACAAAATACCTGCGAGATAATCCAGGCTCAGAGGCTCATCATCGACAACTGCCACCTTCAATACGTCAGTCATATTGCAATACCTCCACCGCCGGAATGGAAATGTTGATCCTCAGCCCGCCCAGCAGGGACCTTGCTAACTCCACGGTGGTTCTGTCACCATACAAGTTCTTGAGCCGCTCTCGCGTATTCCGCAAGCCAACACCTGTGCCCTCGGGCCCGTCTTCAGCGCTGGCATGCAGATCCTGATCCGCGTCACCACTACCCGAATCCTCTACCGCTATGTGGATCATTTTGTCTGATGCTGAAGCTGATATCCGGATCGTTCCTCCCGCCTCGCTCTTGCCAATGGCGTGTTTTATCGAATTCTCAACCAGAGGCTGAAGCAAAAAACTTGGCACCGCCAACCGCGTCACGGCCGGATCAATGTCGAACTCTACCGACAATCGATCCACAAACCGCACGCGCTCGATATCCAAATACAGTTCAAGTGCCGCGCACTCCTCCTCTACGGGCACCACATATTTTCCATCGCTTTCCAGGGAAAAGCGCAGAAAGGCACTCAATTTTGCCAGCATGCTCTTGGCATCCTCCTGACGCGCACCGGTGATCAGGGCCATGACAGAGTTTAAGGTGTTAAATAGAAAGTGAGGGTTTAATTGATACCTGAGCAGCTTTAGCTGCGCGTCTCTGGTTTCAGATTTTGCGATGATCATATCCATCGCCTCTCGGCGCTGGCGGGCCTCGTACTCAAGTAGCATCTCCCGCTCGCGCTGAAGCAGCTGATAATACTTAATGCCGTGATACAAAGCGGCCCAGGTCACGAATACAAAAATAGACGGGTAAGACCAGCCACCAAAATCTGCCCACACACCGGTCTCGCCAGTCATTGCCATGAACATCAAGAGCCGGAGGACCGCCCAACAAATAGCAAAAATAAGGGCGGCGCCGATTGCCATTAGAACGCGTCGCCATACCGGCCAGCCCCAAATAGCCCTGTACAGATAGCGTAGCGGGAGGGTTAAAAAAATCCCAAGAACCGATTGTCCGATATTGTGGGCGAGGTATGACAGTTCAAACTGGTTGTAGGGCAGACTCAAACTCACGTAAGTGATGACCGATAGCCCGAACCAACCTGCCAACTGCAACGCCCAGAATAGGTTCCCCGTGTCAGCGACAATTCGATAACGCCAATCGGCTGATGTAGCTTCTGCGGTCATAGTATGGTCCGGGCTGCGATCAGCAGACTATACCAGCGCCACCGCCGGGGCATGGGCGCTCGAGGTGGTCGCGGATAGGAAAGAATCGCAGTACCTAGACAAGAGCTGGGCACGTGCAGGCAGAAACTGACAAATACCGCTCAGATTAATAACTGCCTGCACTCGAGCCTGTTACTCGCCCATCACAATCAGGGTCTTCTGCCCCGTCGCTTTTTTGCCATAGAGCTTTACGGCATCGACAGACAGCGCCGCCTCAAGGCTAACGGTCTCAGAATAATGACTCGCAAAGGTCGTTTTCAGCCCCGCCACAACCCGCTGCTGCATGGCAATCATTCTATCAAGCCCGGCGCGTTTTTGAAGGAAAGGAAATAACAACCATCCTCCTACACTCCAGGCAAAGCCGTAACCACGAGTAAGCGTAGTGGGCGAAGGATCCAACATGCCGTAGATGTAAACCTGTTTGTGCTCGTCCGAGCCGTATCGACTCCATGTGGTCATGCGCTTTTGCGCCGCCATTTCCATGGCACCAAGTACCTGGTTAGACAGCGTGCCACCGCCGATAGGGTCAAAGGCCACCGTGGCGCCCGTGGCTTCAATCGCCTTGAGCAGGTCCGCCGCGAAAGAGGGCTGGCTGGCATCCAATGCATAGGTTGCCCCCTGCTGGGTAAGCAATTCGACTTGCTGGGGGGATCGGACAATATTGATCAGCGGAATGCCATCTTCGATGCATATTCGATTGAGCATCTGGCCAAGGTTCGAGGCCGCTGCCGCATGAATGATCGCCTTGTGACCTTCCATCTTTGCCGTCTCAACAAATCCCAGCGCTGTCATTGGGTTCACAAAGCAGGAAGCGCCCTCTGCGGTGCTTACATCGTCAGGAAGGGGCAGGCATTGCAGCGCCGGTAGCACACGATAATTGGCAAATAGCTCACCTCCAAATGCGCCTACTCGCTTGCCTAAAAGCGCCTGCGCCGCATCAGAGCTGCCAGCAGCAACGACCGTGCCGCCTGCCTCGTTGCCAACAGGCAGCCACTGATTAAGGCGACTCGACATCGCTCTCAGCATGGCATCGGGCACCGCCAGACTGACAGAGGGATAGCCGTTGCGCTCCCCCTGTTGTGCAGCGTCCGTATCTAGAATCCCAAACATGAGACCAAGATCCGAGGGATTAATCGGCGCGGCCTCAACTTTGATCATTACCTCGTCAGGGCCTGGCTCGGGTATCTCAACCTCAAATAGAGCACATTCGATCGTGCCACTGTCGTGAAGACAGGACTGTAACTGCAAACTTTTCATGGATGGTCCTCAAGTTAACCGGGGGTGATCACCCCTTCATGGCGGCGGAGTATGTCAGGTTCACGGCCGGAACGCAGGTCATAAATAACGGTGTAGGCCAATACGGCCTGCACGTATTCACGGGTTTCCTTAAATGGGAGGCTCTCAATCCACTGATCTGCAGGCATCTCCCGACGCCAGCGGTCAACCCGATGAGGGCCCGCGTTGTATCCCGCCAGCGCCATAGCGCGGTTTTGGTCAAAACGGTCGAGAAGCTGGCGATAATAGTGACTGGCTACTCTTGCGTTGTACTCAGGATCATGAAGTGAAGCTCGACGCCACGGCAACCCAAGTGTTTTTGCAACCTGTCGACCCGTACTGGGCATAACTTGCATCAGACCCAGAGCGCCGGCGCTGGACTCGGCCTGGGGATACATCGCGCTCTCGCGCCTCGCAATTGCCATAAGCTCACTCGCCGCCACCTCCTCTATCGAGGAAAGCTCACTGAACAGGGCTTCAAAGGCCTGAGGGAATCGAGCGGGCATATCATTCCACGCGCCTGCCCGAATTGAGGTAGCAATGCTCAAGTCATACCACTGCTTGGACAAGGCAAAGTACATTGCCTGACGCTGCTGGCCAGGCGTCAGCGCCACCGTCATCATGAACCATTCAGCCCGAGCTTCAGGCCAGCGATCGAGTGCGGCCAATTCCATAATGCGATCAATGGCCTCTCCACTCTGAGGTGATGGACTCCATTCCTCTACCTGACTGTCAGCCGCGGCAAGCTCATAGCTGCGCCCCATTTTTTGAGCAGAGAGAAAGCCATGAAAACTTCGATGAGCCGCCAGCTCGGCATAGATTGATTCTGCCTTTTCAGTCTGCCCCGATGCTTCAAGCGCCCTCGCCCGCCAGTAGCGCCAAACGTCAGCCTCACGTCGCTCGCTACTTAACCAGTCAAACCCTGTGAGCAGCGCTGACCAATGACCCTCCGCCACCTGCTTCCGGAGATAGATTTCTGTCAATTCATCGTCGCGAAGGCGCGCCAATCCGTCTGTGATCCAGTTCTCTACAGGCGCACTCTGGGCAAACAGGCTGTGCCGAATAATCATCGCTTCAATCGCCTCAATTTGCTGATCAGACAAGGGCTGGTGGGTGAGAACCTGCTCCAACGCTACCCGCCCCTGCTCCGGATTAATTCGCGCTAGGCGGCGAATACCCACAGTGACGAGCTGAGCATGAGCTGCACTCGCTGGGTGTCGATCACGCATCAACCTATCGGGTCGTCGGTATACCCCAGCGAGCTCCTCCAGCAGCAGTTTCAATTCATCACTTGCGAACCGACTTACATAAGAAATTAGATGAGGAGATCTCTGGTCGAAAGCTTTTAATGCCCTCGCCCAAATTAGTGAATCGGAGGGACCGCCGCCATCAATAATCCAACGCTCGAACAAAGGATCACAGGCATCGTGCTGAGATTTACCTACGTTCCACAACTGCTCAGCGCCTGCCCAAGCTGTTGCGATCTCACCCGCGCTCCGTTTGGCGCGGAAGAAATAGCATTGGAGCTCCGTGTCTCTCGGCGGCTTCGTCGCGATCGCCAGAAACTCCCGCCAGTGACGGGTCCGCCCTTTGCGTAGGAGGTAGTGGTGAAGAAATTCGTCATGCAGGGGTGTCGATTGCACCTCTCTGAGAAATTCGCGCGCCTCATCAGGCGTAATGTTATGTCGCGTAGTAAGGAGTCGGTCATACTCTAGATAGTGAACAAGCGGATAGTCATCGAGTTGTTGCCTGAGGTACTGATAGGCAGGGCCGGCCCCGGTTTTAAGCTCCGAGGACGCTTCGAGAAAGATCGCTCGCTTTGCCTCTGTGGCGTGCGCTGTAGTGGTACCATCTTGGGCGATTACTGGCAGGGAAAGTAGCATGACCACACCGCAAAGCCATGGAACTCTCATCATCAACACCTTGCGCTACTCCTCACCCTTACGAATTACTGGTCCAATGACGCAGGATGCACCCAGCAACGCACATTTTCAAATAACGAGACCGACCGTTAGCCGGGCACACAACTAGGCAGACACACAAGATAAGTACCTTTGCTTATGACACCAGCTGAACCACTACACAACGACCAACCCATTCGCCTGACTCAGTTTAGTCATGGGGCTGGCTGTGGCTGCAAGATCGCACCTGACGTTCTCGAGACAATACTTCGGGGAAGCGTCATGGGGAGCGACGACACCACGGGTCTTTTGGTAGGGAACCACACTAGAGATGACGCTGCGGCTGTTGATATAGGAGATGGCCGGGTAATTCTGAGTACCACCGATTTCTTTATGCCTATTGTAGATGACCCCTTCGATTTTGGTCGCATCGCAGCCACCAATGCCCTGAGCGATATTTACGCTATGGGGGGCAAACCTCTGATGGCAGTCGCCATTCTAGGCTGGCCAATTGCCTCGCTACCCGCAGAAATCGCTAACAGCGTCATTTCCGGCGGACGTGCCGCATGTCTTGACGCGGGCATCCCACTGGCCGGTGGCCACAGCATCGACAGCCCCGAACCTATTTTTGGCCTCGCCGTCACTGGCGAGGTGAATCGCGCCGCGCTTAAAAGAAACGTTGGCGCCAAAGCCGAGGATCTTCTTTTTCTGACCAAACCCCTCGGTATTGGCATATACACCACCGCAGAAAAGCAGGGCGTGCTGGAATCTGCCGACGCAGGGGTAGCAACACAAACCATGTGCCAGTTAAATAGTGTGGGTACCGCTATCGGCAAGATCGAAGGTATCCATGCCATGACTGACGTCACCGGGTTTGGCCTGGCGGGACACCTGGTGGAACTGTGCGAGGGCAGCGACGTACGAGCCGTGCTATCGAGGCCACTAATTCCCACGCTGCCAAACGTCGGATGCTACATCGCCAAAGGGTGCATCCCCGGAGGGGCTGGGCGCAACTTCTCTGCCTATGGCTCCAGGATCGACCCTACAGATCACGAAACACAAACACTCCTCTCTGATCCTCAAACCAGTGGCGGACTGCTCATCGCAGTTGCACCGGATTCGGTGGTGGAGTTGCACCAATGTCTAGAGCAGGCCGGGATAACAGGAACCCAAATCGGCAGGCTTCTCCCCAGTGACAACCGCTCCACTCTGATAAGCCTGAGTGATTCCACTTGCTGATACTGCCTGCAAACATAAATGACAGATTCGGCCTAAAGATAACTCCATGAAACTAGTCAATGAGTTCTCTGAGCTCTTTCTGAATGACATCCCATTGATCGATACCCGCGCGCCCGTTGAGTTCAACCGCGGTAGCGTCCCAGGCGCTGTTAACCTGCCATTGATGACCGATAGTGAGCGCTCAGCAGTTGGCACCTGCTACAAGGAACGGGGGTCGGATGCCGCATTCGAATTAGGTCATGAATTGGTTTCTGGAGAGAAAAAAGAGCAGCGAATAAGCGACTGGGTCAAATTTGCCAAGGGCCACCCAAACGGAGCACTCTTCTGTTTCCGTGGGGGCATGCGGTCTCAAATTAGCCAGTCGTGGTTAGTTGAAAGTGGCGTCGACTACCCCCGAATAGAGGGTGGCTATAAAGCCATGCGCCACTGGCTGCTGGCGCAACTGGAACGGCTCTGTGAACATCGCGACTTCATCGTCATCAGCGGTAAAACCGGCTCTGCCAAGACACGTCTTATCAATGAGGGAAATGATGGCAAACCCTTTGCGGGAAGCTTGGATTTAGAGGGCTTGGCGAATCATCGAGGATCGGCATTTGGTCGACGAGCCTCTTCACAGCCCACGCAAATTAATTTTGAGCACGCCCTTGCGGTGGCGTTGCTTAAAATTGAACGCGACTATGCCGGCCCCATCCTCATTGAAGATGAAAGTCGCCTTATTGGCCGCTGCGCTCTTCCCGCGGCACTAAAAGATCGCTTAGAACAATCTCCTCTGGTGGTGGTAGCGGCTGAACTTGATGCCCGAGTTACCCACAGTTTCGAGAACTATATTCTGGCTAATCTCAATGAATTGCGCGCTGTTTCAACAGACGCCGACTCAGCTTTTTCCGCGTTCGCTCAAGCTCTTCGCGACGCGCTCGCTCGCATTCGAAAACGTCTTGGCGGTCTCAGGTACAGTGAGCTAAGTCATCAGTTAGAGGACGCATTAACCGCACACACCGAGGGGGACGATTCATTGCACAAGCGGTGGATTCGAGAGTTACTGATCCACTACTACGATCCGATGTATGAATACCAACTAAGTCGTCGTGCTGATCGCATCAGCTTCACGGGCAACGCAGAGCAAGTTATTCGGTATCTACGCGACGCCCGCTGATGTCCTTCATCGCTCCAAAAGGCTGAGTATTTCAACGTGCGGAGTCTGGGGAATCATATCGAGCACTGTGACCCTGGTAAGTGAAAAGCCGGCGTCAAGAAACCGCGAGCAATCACGCGCCCAGGTAGCCACATCACAGGAAATTGAGACGACCTTCCCCAGATGGGGCAGGCCTTTTACCAAGGTTGGGGTTAGCTCCATGCCCTCTCTCGGGGGATCCATCACCAGCACCTCAGCTGAGACGGCACCGGCCACTAGAGCCTCCACCTGTGTTTCCTGAAAAAGATTGCAGGTGTGAGTCTTTACATTAGGCAGTCCCCTCTCCCCAATCGCGCGCACACTGGCCATGTCCCCCTCAACGGCAGTGACCGAGTGACCGTGCCGGGCAAGTATCTGGGTGAGGTTGCCATTGCCCGCAAATAATTCGAGCACATCAACTTGGGTATCAAATGAAGTGACCGCCTGCTCGAGCCACTGCAACATTCGTGCGTTCTGAGCGTCATTGGCTTGTCTAAAAGGCAATCGTGCATCCACGGACACCTGCTCTAAAGACTCGTCGACGTGAAGCGTGCACCAACGCTTTCCACGGCGCTTGTCACTTGACCACTTTTTATTGGGTAAGGTGCTACGCAGGACTTCAAGGGTACCTCTGTTCGTTTGCGACAAGACGGGGCAGTTCCGAACATCCACGAGTTGATTGCTACCGGCACCAAAGAAACCAAGGTGCTTGCCATCAGTTTTGAATTGCATCCTGTTGCGATAGCCCCATGGTTCATCCGCCATAAGAACTTCAACCTCTATGGCAGATTCTGCCTGAAGCCTCTGAAGTGCTTGGCTTACTCGAGCGTGCTTAGCATCGCATTGCGCCTCATAATTCACAAAGGCCCATGGGCATCCACCGCAGTCGGAGGACGAAAATCCATGATGCTCGCAGGGGGATGGCTGGCGCGCCGGGCTTGGCTCAACTATCTGCTCGGCAACAGCGAAACCGATCTTGCCTTTGCCTCCTATCGGCCTGATCAGGACTCGCTCACCAAGCCATGCTCCTTTTACAAAGAAAACCTTGCCATCCTCGCGCTTTACGACGCCACGACCGTCACTTATCAGATCAATTACTTTCCCCTCGAAGGATGCCTCTTGTTGGGACGAACCACTCTTCGATTGCCCTGTTCTATGGTTCATGGCATCCATAACCCGGATCTCTTGGTGGTGCATCAGATGGGACGTCGGAATGCGCCCATCCAACCCTACTTTGCAGACCGGCCAAGCGCTTTATCCCCTGCCCTGCAGCCCTCACGGTGTTAAGCTCCTCAAGCGAGAATCGAGCCAATACACCTCGTAGTCGTTTTTCTCATGGGAGAGCGCCCGCTCTCGTAAAGCAGTTATCACTGTAATCCACCGCGCCGTCAGCGCGCCGCTTAAGGCTTGGTTGGCCTCCATAAGCTCCAGCAAATGAAGCGCTCGCTCCCATTCACCTCTCTCAATTGCCTCATCAATTATTTTCGTGATCATTTCATCATTGATTGCCCGACCAAGGTCTTCGAGCACCGCTGTTTGGGGGGTCGCATAGAGTTCAGAGGTTCTGTCGAAATAGAACCAGGTCGCGTAATACTCCCAAATGCTTTTCACTGCCCAACTGACTTTGCCATGACGCTGGGACAGTGCGAGGTGTGGCGGCAGGCTAACTTCCGCCATTACTTCCGCTAAAGTCTTTCCGTGATTCATACCTGCCACTGTTTGATCATGAACCCATTGCACCGCATCCCTGATGCGAGTCAGGTCGGTCGTTATGCGCTCAGATCCTTCAATGGGCCCAAGATGACTGGGTAGAATTAATTCGGGCGCGAAGCCGATAACCGTATTCAGGGATTCAATATACTCAATAGGCCTTCGAACCTTTTCACCGCGCATAGTGAAGATGTTGGGGAATTGAGGAAACTGCGGTCCAAAAAAATCTCCCGAGAGTAGAACCTTCTCTTCAGGCAGCCACAGCAAAAGGTTATCCGCCCCCTCTGCACCGGGCAGAGACCACAGTTCAAAGACTCTTCCACCCTCGACAAATCGCCATGGCTCCCCCGGTTTTACTTCAATATCAGGAACTAACCCACGAAAATTCATACCGGGAAGCACCCGCGGCTCCTCCGGGAGCCAAGGAAAAAGCACACGATTCCGGTGGTGGAGGTAAGGATTCAGCTCGGTGAGATAACGTTGTTCCTCCAGAAATTCGGACGAGGTAACTAACTCAGTTTCAGGAGAAGCCCACATCCTGGCGCCCCCGACATGATCAGCGTGAGAATGACTTAAAACCACTTTTGTGGCGATGATATCTCCCAGAACTTGATGGAGTGCCTCGTACTGCTCTGCTGCTTGAATAATTAGACCGGTATCAAAGATGACATCGCCTTCCCCAGTGCGTACAACAAACGTATTGCCTACACCACTCGCCATAAAGATGTCCGAGGCAGGTTCGGTAACCGCAATCGGCAACGAGATCATGTCGGCAGCGGCCATCTGTCCCTGCTGATTGTGGGCAGAGAGCTTCTGCATCCTTTTGATAGCCACATCACCCAAGGCACCCGCTAGATGACGACGGACATCTCGCCGCACGTCATCACTAAGCATGTAGAGGGCGCCGAGGCTGATACCAATAAGAGCAATAACAGCAGTAGACCTCTTGAAAAACATCTTCTACCCTCGTTTTCAAAGGAGTGCTTGACTGATGCCAGTCATCACAACGCTAGCATTGCTAGCGGCAACAGCATAACGATAAAAGGTCATGTAATGTCGAATTCTGTTAACACCGTCGTTACGGCTTGTATAATGTGGTCCTGCCTGCTCGGCACCTCGGCTTTTGCCGCCGAACGACCAAATATTATCGTGATCGTCGCAGACGATTTGGGATGGGCAGACGTCGGCTTCCACGGCAACGAGCAGATCGCCACGCCGGCATTGGATCGCTTAGCAGCAGAAGGCGTGCAGCTAGATCGCTTCTATACCACGCCAATTTGCTCTCCCACTCGCGCAGCACTTATGACTGGCCGCGATCCAATGCGACTTGGTATCGCTTATTCAACGATCATGCCTTGGCAGAACAATGGCGTGCACCCTGATGAAACCTTTCTGCCCGAGCTCCTGCAAGCCTCCGGTTACCAAACGGCAATGGTAGGAAAATGGCATCTGGGACATGCGCAGGCTAGCTATCACCCAAACGCACGAGGGTTTGATCATTTTTACGGCCACCTTCATACCGAAGTTGGGTATTTTCCGCCTTTTGCCAGCCTCGGAGGCAAAGATTTTCAGCGCAACGGTCAATCTATCGACGACTCTGGCTATGAAACGTTTTTGTTGGCTGATGAGGTGCGTCGCTATATCGCTGAGCGAGATGTCACCAAACCTTTTTTCATCTACATGCCGATGCTTGCACCCCATACCCCACTGGAAGCGCCCGTCGATTTAATAGCCAAATACGCAGATTTAGATGACGAACGCCCTCCAAGCCGAAGCGAGATGGCGGACAGAACCCGACTTATCAGCAAGATGACTGGCCAAGGGTCCGCTCGTCCTGTTTATGCGGCCGTTGTTGATGCCATGGATCAGGCTATCGACCGGGTTCTAGACACGCTAGATGAGCAAGGCATTAGCGACAACACCATTATCTTGTTTTTTTCTGATAACGGCGGAGCTACCTATGCCTCTGGGGGCGCGGACAACTCGCCACTCAGAGGGGGAAAGGGAGACACTTTTGAGGGGGGTATTCGCGTCGTTGCCGTCGCGCGCTGGCCGGGACAATTTCCCGCAGGAGGCAAGGTTAGTTCAATCATCTCGGTCATGGACGTACTACCGACATTAATGGTCGCGGCTGGTGTAGAGACAAGCACTTACTACCCTTTGGATGGGAGGAACATGCTTAAAGCTATGAAAGAAAGCACTCACCTTCCGCGAGACGACTATCTCTTTTTCATTTCAGAAACGCCCTTCAAAGATCGCGTCAATGCGACAGTTTTTAATCAGGAGTGGAAGCTCGTACAGAAAATTCACGCTGGGCTTAATTCTATCGATATCGACAATTATTTGTTCAAGATCGATAACGATCCATACGAAACAAATAACCTGGCGGCGCAGTACCCCCACGTTGTTGCCGATATGTCGGAAGAAATTCGATTCTGGCGCTCTCTCTATCCGGTTGCCGGCACACGATCAGAACTGGTGCCTCCCCCTGGCTGGCGGGCACCTGTCGACTGGTCCACATACCCGATATCGGAAGAAAAGCTTCAAAGAGAACCTGCTCGGGGTATGGCACCCCCAAGCGCTTTAAAGACTCTGGACTGGCAGTATGGCGAAGCAGGTCGACTCATCTATAACTGTGAGCCCTATCACTGGGTCGGCGGAGGCCTCTGCAAGTAGCGCCTTTCGTATCGCGAAAGCACACTAGTCCTGCCGGCCCCGCCAATCCGACACACACCCAAAATTCCAAATGTGCTTTCATCACCACCACGGATTTTTCACACTCGTAGAGACTTTTGGCATACTTACGGCTCTGCCCTCGTAGTTAAACAGGATATAACTACTGCCTCCTAAGCGGTGATTCCAGGTTCGAGTCCTGGCGAGGGCGCCATTGGTCAGTTGCACTCTCAGAGGCGATCATAGCAACAACGTTTACTGAAAATAGGGAACGAATCAGGTGATCAACAGACTCTTGAAATGATTATTAGTGGCTGTGCCACAATTTAATAATCTGCTATTTTGCCGCGGCTTGACCAACAAATACTGGAGTTGCCAAAAGACATGTACAAATGACTTCTGCCCCGCCCCAACGTCTTATTATTCTGGCGGCTCCCGCCCGCTCCGGATCAACACGCCTTTGGCACCTGCTGAACGTCTTTAACAACGTTCATAGTCTGGGCGAATATTTCAACTTTGGGGCTCAAAAAGATGACAACTCTACGGTGCTGCGCCCTCTTTTTGAGGGTGAACCGGATAACGCGCTCTTCACGCACTTCCGAGACAGAAAGGCTTGTTGGGAAAGCCCTATCAACGCCATAAGAGTTGCCGCAGATAGGACGACAAAAAATCTAACTGTTAAAATTTCACCAGGGAGGCCAGCAGAAAATACACTAGCGGCACTGATGCGCTCAGCGCCAACATCTGTACTTATGCTGAAAAGGCGCCCCATTGACTCCTTCATTTCACTGCAAAAAGCCGTCAGCTTAGGGAAGTGGGGCAACGTTGACACATCGGCTTTGACTGTAACCCTGTCAGTGAAACATTACTTAAGCTATCTACAAAAACTATCGCGCTTTTACGCGCAGGTGGAGCGCGCTGCCCAGCAAGCACTGGTTCCGACGAGACAACTGACCTATGAAGATCACATCAATATTCCCGACACGGTGTTGTTAAAATACCTGGCTACATCTTTACGGATGTTGGATGTAAATGCTGGGAGAATAGGCGCGAGCGACCGCACCCTTCGAAAAAAACAGGATACGGTAACGAACTATGCCAACAAGGTCGCCAATTGGGAAGCGTTTTTAGAGGAACTGGCAGACTATGACCTAAGGCTTTTGAGTCAGCTCCCTAAAGTGAATAACGGCTAAACATGCGCGTTCACGCTAAGTAACTCAAACAGAATGACTAGGAGTGTAACCGGCAGCGGGCCACTTAACAAAGCACTACCCTGGCGCAGCATTCGCTAAAGACTGGCGCACAGGCCCGCGAGCTATTCCATGCTTTTTTACAACTCAGCGACATCGGGCGTTCGAGAGTAATATTTACTGCCAACATCGGAAGCTTTCTGGATTTCTGCTCAGGTTAGATTCAATGGTGCTACGCTTTTTATTCATTTCGGCGACTTTACCCACAGCTAAGACCGGCTGCGGAAAACGGACGCTGGGGGTCATGTCCCAGATTGTAGAAGCCGGGCATAAGGTCACGTTGTTCTGCCCAAGCGCTTCGAAAAACCACTCACCGCTGGATGAACATACTTCCTGGCGGGTCGCAAAGTCTGCATCAAGCCTAGAGAGCCAGTACGATATTTTGTGGGCTATGGACAACTGGGGCTTAGATGCTCTCAATTGGTCGGTGCGCGTCATTGGTCACGCGAGAGTACATTTAGGGATTAAGGTTGTAGTCGAAGACAATTGTGATTTTCTGAGGCGCGCCAAAGCTCACCTTGCCAAAACCGACCTCCAACGCTACGCAGGGACTATCAGGGCAGAACAACAGCTTTGGGAGCTTTCCGACATGATTTGCTGTGTGAACACAGAGGTAGCAAGGCAGATAAGTCGAGCAGACCCAAGCCTTGCAGAGCGGGGAAAAGCTCTCATGGTTCTTCCGCTGGCACTGGACAAGATGCGGCCAATCCCCTTCCACAATCAGAGGGCACCAGTGGTTTATCTGCCGGGTTCATCGCACCATTTGAACTATGACGGAATGCGCTGGTTCTGCGAGAAGGTGTGGTCTCATATCGCTCATGCGCTACCGAAAATATCCCTTAGAATTGTAGGGAGAGGCACCGAGGTTTTTCAGCAAGTACCGAATCTGCCGCAAGGCATCGAAGTTATTGGCACGACACATGACTTATCCAGCGAGATAGCGAAAGGCCTACTCTGCGCTATTCCCGCGCTGGCACCTGGCGGTCTAAAAACTGCAGTGCTCGACTCTCTCACAGCCCGCACTCCCGTGATCACGCACCCCCAATCAATCCACAATTTAGGGCTCGAGGCAGGCCCCGGCATTTTGCCCGCCAGCAGGCCAGCAGAATATGCCGCGCGTATTGTCAACTTCATAGCGAGCGCGCGAGATAATGCCCAATCTATCAACGAGCACTTGTGTGATGCTGAAGCGAAGTATGAGGCGGCCAATAATTTCCAGCAGCATTGCAGAGCGATCATCAAGGCATTAGAGCAGAAGGTAGAGTGCCCTTCAGTCATCAATTCCACGTAACTTCGTACTTGGAGTAGATTATTGAATGTGGGAAGCGATTTTTGGCGCGTCTAACTGCTAACTTGCTTAGGTTGGCTTTTAAGCTATGCCAATCTTAGCAAGGGCTTTTCGTAAATTGCATCATCAGGGCCCCTCAGAATTCTCTTTGTGTATTGAACATTCACCGGTGTGCAGTATATTGCTGTACACGGTCGTGATAGCGAGACTACTGATCTTCGCTCGGCGAGGCTGCGGCTTCCCAGAAAAATCGGAAGCGCACAAATCAATAGACATGAATAAGGGTTAGAAATTGAACGAGTCGGCGAGAAGCAAAGACAGCATGCGGAAAGTCGCGCTCACCTCGCTCGCCGGCACCAGCATCGAGTGGTATGACTTTTTCCTTTATGGAACCGCCGCGGCAGTTGTTTTTCCTAGAGCGTTTTTCCCGCAAGATTTGCCTGCGATGGTGTTACTCATCATTTCATTCAGCACCTTTGCTGTGGGGTTTATTGCTCGCCCGGTCGGCGGCCTGATCTTCGGTCATTTTGGCGATCGCGTAGGGCGAAAACACACCCTAGTGGTAGCACTCATGATGATGGGCACTGCCACTACCTTGATCGGCTTGCTGCCAACCTACGCCACTATCGGTGTCGCAGCGCCACTGTTACTCGTATTGCTACGCTTCATTCAGGGCCTCGCCATTGGCGGTCAGTGGGGAGGCGCCATGCTACTCGTCACCGAAAGCGCGCCCGCCGATAAGCGCGGCTGGTACGGAGCTTATGCGCAGGCGGGCGCCCCAGTGGGTGTCATCTTGGCGAATCTCGCGTTTATTGGGGTCAGCATGAACATGACTGATGAAGCGTTTATGGCATGGGGCTGGCGGCTGCCCTTCATTGCCTCCATCGCGCTCATCATGATTTCTCTCTATGTCCAACTCCGACTGGAGGACACCGACGCGTTCAAAACTCTGCAGGCCGCTCAGGCCAGCGGGGATCAGGCCGTTCAAATAACCCGATCACCCGTCATTGAGGCACTGCGTCGCTACCCTCGGCGCATTGGTCTTGCCGCAGGCGCCTTTTTGTCGGTACAGGTCACATTCTACATTTTGATCGCGTTCGCGGTTGCCTACGGTTTAAATTCTCCCACCGTCGACTTGACGCGTGATCAAATGCTGACAGCTGTGCTAATCGCAAGTGCTGTGATGGTGCCCACCCAATTCTATTTTTCGGGGCTTTCAGACCGGGTGGGCAGGAAAAAAATCTATCGCGCTGGAGCACTGCTAACCGGCCTTTGGGGTTTTGCGCTGTTTCCCATGATCGATACCGGCTCGCTCTTGCTAATCATAGCTGGAATTACCGTAGGGTTAGTCTTTGTAGGCATGCAGTACGGCCCGCAAGCCGCCTATTTCACCGAGCTATTTTCAACCGAGGTGCGCTATTCAGGTGCCTCACTCGGTTATCAGATTGGCGCCATACTTGGGGGGGCACTCGCGCCCACAATCGCTGTGCTTCTTTGGAACGAGCTTGGAATTATTTTTGTTTCGGTCTATATCCTGATAGCGGCACTGCTAACCCTGTGGTCGCTATCAGCACTAGAGGAAACTGGCGGACGGGACCTATAAAACAAAATCGTTCTCGGTCTCGCCCTAAACCTCTAACGTCTTGGATGCACCCGCACCGGCAGCTCGTGATAACCCCGGACGAAGTTATTACAAATGCGCTTGGGAGCTCCAACGACTTCGATATGATCAAAGCGCTCCATAATCTCCTCCCATAAAACACGCAGCTGCATCTCCGCGAGGCGGTTACCCATGCACCGGTGAATGCCCATTCCGAATGACAGATGATTGCGCACATTGGGTCGGTCAATGATAAAGCTGTCGGCCTCGGGGATAACATCGCTGTCCCGGTTTCCCGACGCATACCAAAGGACGACGCGGCTGCCTTCTGGAATCGTCTTGCCTCCGAGCTCTACGTCCCGGGTCGTTGTGCGGCGCATATGAGGTAGCGGGGTCTGATAACGAATAATCTCGGACACCATGGAGGGGATGAGGCCCACGTCCTTTTTCAGCTTGTCGTATTCGCTGGGATTCTCGTTAAGGAAGAACACACCACCGGTCATTGAATTACGGGTCGTATCGTTGCCACCAACGATAAGTAACATCAGGTTGCCCATATAGGACAGGGGATCATCCACCATGTTGGCAGTTTTGGGGTCCTTCTGCAGCATACGGATGAGATCGAAGGATTCCTGATCACTCGCTTTGTGCTGATGCCAGAGGGTAGTAAACGCCTCCAGCATTTCGATCATGATGACCCGGCGCTCATCAATTGTGAGGCCCTCGCCCGCCGTTATCCGCTCGTCCGAGGTCGCTGCATCGGACCACTCGGTAAGCTTGTGGCGCATGTCGTAGGGAAAATCGAACAGGGTCGCCAACATCTTTGTAGTGAGGTCAATAGAAACCTTCTCAACCCAGTTAAAGGTCTCGCCCACAGGCAGTGCATCGAGAGTATCCTGGGTTCGCTGACGAATTAATGTTTCAAATTCCTGCAGGTTTCGTGGCGCTACCACACCCTGCACGGCGCGCCGCTGATCATCGTGCAAAGGTGGATCGGTGGAAATAAACATCTGCACCACCATATCGGGCTCAGGATCCAGAATGGCGATCGAGGGTTCTGAGGAGAATGCCTGCCAGTTTTTTTCTACTTCCATAATGTCGGCGAAGCGAGTGATGGACCAGAAATCTCCCTCAGTACCCTCACCGCCAGGCCCATAGGACTGATAATGGACAGGGCTTTCTCGGCGCAGTCGCTCAAAAAGAGGCTGCCAAGTATCGTGCTCAAAACGCCGAGGGTCGGAGACGTCGAGCTCCTCTAGCGGCGTGGTCAGTGGATCGGGTAAACCATCTATTCGCGTAACGGCCTGATTCATTCGGAACACCCCACTATATATACCGGATGACTATGTCTATCCTGTTTCTAGTTCACTAACGCAGTCAGACGAGAAGCAGTGAAAAAGGAAATTAAATTTGGCACTAACTGACCGATCACATCTGAAACTCTGGAAGCTTTACCGTTAAATCGCCCATTGCATCAGAGATTACGACCTGACACCCCAGTCGAGAGTCCTCCGCACGATCAGGCCTGAGCCCAAGCATTGATTCCTCTTGAGGATCGACATCTGGTAATGGCCCACCCGCCTGTACAAAGCAGTGGCAGGTCCCGCAGACAGCAGAGCCACCGCAGTCCGCATCGATACCCGGAATATTGTGCTTTAACGCTGTCTCCATAATGGAGACTCCTGCGTCTGCATCGACCTGGTGTTCGGTTCCATCGAATTCAATAAATGTAATAACGGGCACAGCTCTACTCCTAGGTACCTTTTTGATCCTTCAGGGTCTTAATTCATACGCTGCCAGCGATAGCCCGACAACTGGTGGGTTGGCATACCCTGCCGGAGTATCGCTTCTTTCTCAGCCTCAAACAACGCGCGGTAGCGATACCATGGCACCCTCGGAAAGGCGTGATGAATGCCGTGATAATTTTGAAAACCCCACAGCCACGTTATTAGAGAGCGCACCGCAGCCGGTGGTTCGTAGACTGAGGTGTCAATGAATTTACCCTGAACCTCATGAGGGACATGTACCAAGTAAGCAAACAGATAAACAAGTACTACTACCCCAACGACGGGCCCAATGACCAAGACCAGTAAGGTTGCACTGGTGAGCCAGATTGGATCACTCGATGCGACTGGCCCTACCAGGCCAAATGGCATGGCTAGCAAGATGATCCGTGCAAGCACAATGCCAATAATTTCAGCGACAAAAATGACTCGCTGTCGAACATCCACCACCGGCCAACGGTCTCGCAAAAATACCTTGTAGTTCATCGCGGTCAGCTTCCCGGCTGCCGCGAGTGCCTTCCAAGGGGAATCTGTCATGTTTGCGCAGTGAATATCGGGATCTTTCTCACCCATGTTGGTGTGGTTATGGTGCAGAAAATGCTCGTGCCTGTGCGCCACAAACGGCGTGCCCATCAGAATCGCCGCGAGGTGCCCCACCAGCTCGTTCAGCCAGCGAAACTGCTGGCGCGCCCCACAGACTGACCCGTGAACAGCCTCATGGAGTGCGGTGTAGTTGGCATACGTGACAAAAGCCATGCCCACGGTCCCCAACCAAATCGGTAGATAGCCTGAGAAGACCAGGGCTGGGATTAGGAAAAACAACAAGAACGTGGTTGTAACCAACAGCACCGTCGGCCAGGCGAGCTGGTCGCAATAGCCGTTGGCGACTTTCTTAAGCGCTTTAACCTCGTCAGGATTCATCACAGTCGAATTCTCAGCAAATTAACCACCATCATCCTACGGGATCGTGGAATTCAGTATGCATTCCTCTCACGCCAAAATGGTGTCATTATTCGCCAAAGAGGTAGAATTATGATCAGTTCACACTACGGTCGCGTGTTATTCCGGGAGCTTACCGCGGCGGGAGTAGCGCCAGAGGTACTCCTCCGGGGCACCCATCTGGATGAAGACCGGCTTTGGAACTACCCGAAAGTAGACCCTCAGGATTTTCTTACTCTTCTACGCAACGCGAGAGCCCAAAATCACAACTTGCGACTGGGTCTGCTGGCGGGTGGTAAAAACCGAGTCGCCGGCCTTGGCATCATGGGGGTGGCTATGATGGCCGCACCGACGCTTGGAGATGGTCTAAAAGCAATGACCAGCTACTCCACCGTTGAAGCCGGATACTTACGATTTCCCGTCGTAGTTGGCCACACCCACACTCGCATTGAATTCAAATCGGAGGTTGATTTGGATGACTGCCTCGATATCCACGTGGAGGCGGTATTCTCACTTTTTCAGGATTACATCGAAGACTTGGTAGGCGCGAGTGAAGCTGCAGTGAGTTTTTCGGTGACATACGACGAGGCCGACTACGGAGAGATCTACCAAATACTTTTCAAGGGGCCCGTTCGCTACAAACAGCCGATTAATGCTGTCTACTTTCCCACCGCATGGCTAAAAATTGCGTCGCCTTACAAGGATGATAGTAACTGGCTACTGTCACAACGCCTGCTTGGTGAACAGCTTCAAGCAGCCAGCGGTGCCAACAATAATCCCTTCACCCAACACGTCAAATACACGCTGCAGGCTCAGGAGCCGCCACTACCCGATGCAAACCATCTGGCTGCCTCCCTGCACCTCTCCGCACGGACATTGAATCGCAGGCTCCGTGAGGAGGGAGCGACATTTCGGCAATTAAAGGTGGAAGCCATTCACCACGGCGCAAAACGGATGCTTCTGGAGGGAATCAGTGTGGAGGCCATTGCTGCCATTCACGGCTACGAAAACGCCGCCAATTTCCGACGTTCGTTTCGATTAACTAATGGTTGTTCGCCCAAAGAGTGGTTGAAAAGAGAGCAGGCACGAGAACCTACTCGGCGTTTGGACGCGCTCTGATGCGGAAAAATCTCCGGGTCAGTACCGATTGAAAAAGCGGGTCCAGATAACGATAGAGGCGCCCCGAAATCACCACTGGCTTGCCCCGCTCCACACCCTCAATCCCATCCTTGACGACAACATCGGCGGTGTACCACAGCCAACTAGGCATACCCGCTTTCATGGCCGATAACCCTGCGGTTTCATGAAAATCGGTGTGGGTAAAGCCGGGACAAAGCGCGCAGACATGGACT
>Ga0181574_10000818_pt1 | contig 29200 bp, 28 predicted proteins | sample 101ome_24_FD_145600 | JGI IMG/M metagenome (GOLD analysis project Ga0181574, IMG submission 145600) | Coastal salt marsh microbial communities from the Groves Creek Marsh, Skidaway Island, Georgia - 101410AT metaG (spades assembly) | ecosystem: Environmental > Aquatic > Marine > Intertidal zone... | reverse complement strand
GAAATAAACCCTGCTGTTCCATTGCGCTAATGATTTTTGTCTCCATTTTAGCGTTCATTAACGCCATTCGGCCTGCGACAAACTGACTTTTTAGTTGCTTTACTTGATTGCTCAAAGCCGCAATGCGATGAACTTTCTGATCCACACGATGCGCACTGCTTATCATGAACATGGCCAAAGCAGAGAGAAACAATATAAATTGCCAGGTCTTGAGCGCATCCTCACTGATGAGGAATTGACCGCGAATGATATTTAATAACGAGTTCTTCATCAGTCTTGTGTTCTTTCAGCAATTCTCAATTTTGCACTTCGCGCTCGATTGTTTCTTTGGATTTCCTCCGAATCTGGAACAATCAATTTAGACACAGGCTTAAAGGGTACAAAGGCCCTGCCAAAGACATCCTTTTCCGGCATTCCCTCGAAGAGACCGTGTTTCATATATCGTTTGACCAATCGATCCTCCAATGAATGATAGGAGATCAAACTCAATCTACCCCCGGGCCTTATGACCTCTTTGGTTTGATTTAATAAATCTTTTAGGACCACTAATTCCTGATTTACCTCAAGCCTAATGGCCTGAAAAATCTGAGCCAATATTTTGTGTTCTTTGGTTCTGATCAATAGTGGTTTTACCACCGCCTTGAGTTGTTCAGTGGTCTCAATAGGACCATTTTCCCTGGCCGTGACGATATAGCGACTGATTTTGGCCGCCTGACGTAACTCCCCATAGCCTTTAAAGAGCTCTGTGAGTTGTTCAGCAGTGTATTGATTCAAAACATCAGCAGCGGTCAGGCCTTGACCCTGATCCATACGCATGTCTAAAACCCCATCGAATCGGGTTGAAAACCCACGATCTCCCTCATCAAACTGATGCGATGATACCCCAAAGTCACCCATAATACCATCGACCTGGGTAATGCCATGAAATTTTAAAAATCGCTTTAGGTATCTGAAATTTTGATGAATCAATAGGAATCTATCGTCATCAATGGCGTTGTCTAAGGCATCCTTATCTTGATCAAAAGCGATAAGTCTCCCCTCGGGGCCCAATTGAGATAAAAGGTGCTTTGAGTGTCCCCCACCACCAAAAGTTACATCGACATAAATCCCGTCTGGCTTAAGGTCTAAGCCTGCTACAGTTTGTTTGAGCAGTACGGGATCATGATAATTCATTGGCGGAGGTATTTGAGGTTCCCATGACTTCCTCAGCCAGAGCGGCAAAATCTGATGCAGCATCCGATATGGCTTGCTCGTATTTCTGAGCATTCCATATTTCAACAATTCCCACCGATGCAGTGAGCACAACTGAATGACCAATATCAGCTACAGTCATTAAATCTGCCGGAATATTAATTCGGCCCGTCGCGTCGACCTCAACCCGGCGCACCCCAGCAGTAAAACGACGAGTAAAATCGTTGTTTTTACGATTGAACTGATTGAGCTGACCGACTTTAGCCATTAACGCATTCCATTGATCCATTGGATACAATTCCAAACAAGACTGAAACACGGCGCGCTTAATCACAAATCCTTCTGCCATAGCAGGAGCCAATTGCTTTTTGAGATCAGCCGGAACCATGATTCTTCCTTTATTGTCCGCCTTACAGTGATATGTTCCAATGAGATTTAACACCTAAAAAATGCTCTGTTTTGTTCAAATATACAGCAAATTTTACCACTTTTTACCACTTTCTACCACATTGTTAATAAGTTTTATTGACTGTTGATTTCCATGGTCAAAAACACGATTTTAGGCCAGCGTATTGGAAAATGTAAACCCTGTGTTGCCATTAGTATAAGCCTCGTTTAAGTATCTGGCTTGTACCGTTGTTTTCGTTAAAAATTGTTTAAATTTGCTTTTGGCAGTCAAACCACATTATGGGGTACATTCTCAAAAAACAAAAGTCCTACTCGTATTTGGATACCGGGCAGGGTACACCGATCATTGTCTTGCACGGCTTGATGGGAGGGCTCAGTAATTTCGACCAGGTTACGGAGTATTTTTCGGACAATGGCTATCGGGTAATCATTCCCGAATTGCCCATTTACACGATGCCCGTTCTTAAAACCACGGTAAAAAACTTGGCACTGTACGTCTCTAAGTTCATGGATTTCATGCAAATTGAAGAGGCCGTCATCTTGGGAAATTCTCTCGGGGGTCATATCGGTCTATTACTCACCAAACTCTTTCCCCATAAGGTTAAAGCCTTGGTGATCACCGGAAGCTCCGGGCTTTATGAAAATTCGATGGGCGAATCCTATCCCAAACGCGGCGATTACGATTACATCAAGGAAAAGGCGGAAAACGTCTTTTACGACCCAAAAATCGCCACAAAAGAAATTGTCGATGAGGTTTATGCCAGTGTCAATGACCGCAATAAGTTAATTCGCACTTTGGCCATCGCCAAGAGCGCCATCAGACATAATATGGCCGAAGACCTGCCAAATATGAGCAACCCAACCTGCATCATTTGGGGCAAAAATGATACCGTTACTCCGCCTGATGTTGCCGATGAATTTGACCGTCTTTTGCCTGATTCTACCTTATATTGGATCGATAAATGCGGTCACGCTCCCATGATGGAGCATCCTAAGACCTTCAATCAGCATTTACACCATTGGCTCAAAAGCCGAAATATTTAAGCACATTATGAAGGTAAAATCTGCGGAATTTGTCATGAGTAACAGCGCGGTTGACAAATGTCCCAATCAGCCCTTGCCTGAATACGCCTTTATCGGGCGGTCTAATGTCGGGAAATCATCCCTAATCAATATGTTGGTGCAGCGAAAGAGTTTGGCCAAAACCAGTGGGCGCCCTGGAAAAACCCAATTAATCAACCACTTTGTCATCAATAAAAATTGGTACTTAGTCGATCTTCCAGGTTATGGTTATGCCCGAGTATCTAAAAAGAGCAAAAAGACCTTTCAAAAGTTCATTACACAGTATTTTGAACAGCGAAGGCAATTGGTCTTGGCCTTTGTTTTGGTTGATATACGGCATGAGCCACAACCCATTGACGTGGAGTTTATGACCTACTTAGGGCATCAACAAATTCCCTTTCATATTATCTTCACTAAGGCCGACAAACTCAAACCCATGGCCCAAACTGAGGCTGTAAAAAAATATGAACAGGAACTGTTAAACCACTGGGAGGAGATGCCTCAGTACTTCATCTCCTCATCGAGTAATGGTCAGGGAAGAGAGGAGCTTTTACAGTACATTGACCAGTTGAATCAATCTCTGAAGACTCAGCCATAATCGAACTTTAATTCAATCGATCACTGGATTCATCAACCGTTTGTCAGACCAGGATATCAGGACCTTTCGGATCCCTTATCCAACTCTAATTTTTCAGCAAAATAATTGCAGAAATCTCTCATGGTAGCCGCCATTTTATCATCGTTCGTGGCCCGTTCAAAGGTGCCGGACATGGCCACCAAGGTTTGGTGAAAAAAGACCTTCATTTGATCCAGCGGCATGGTTTTAGTCCATAAATCAATGCGTAAGGCCTCTTGAGCTTGATCGTCCCAAACAGAGAGCATTACCGCCTTGGTTTCCTGTCGATCAACACCTCCGTCAGGGGCAGACCAATGTAATTTTTCAGGAATTTTATTTTCATCCAAGCCAACTTCGATGGATATTTTTGATTGATGTTTAGCCATTATTTTGAAGGTTTATAGTGTGATGCATTAAACAGTTCTTGAGCGGGAAGATTCATCAAATCCTCGACACTGATTTTATTGTGTCTGGTGTACGAACGCACAATTTGCCAACCGAGCCACTGCCCGATCATTCCGGGCGTTTCGTGGTCCAAATCAAGATTAAATTTTGAATACGGTGCTGGATCAATGAATCGATTTTTCAGCCGAGAATTTGTGCTGTACAGGTATTCTTGAGTCAACATGTATTGCCAAATGAAATACTCATTATCCTCGGCCCAAGCCAATTCATCAGGAGTATAACCGATTTTATCCTCTTGGGGCATCTCAGGAAGCCACAAGTCTTTCAAATACAAGAGCTTACCATAATAAATCATTTGTGCGAGGAAACTGCGATCCTTTGGTGTAGCAACAAATTTTCGACCAAAGGCCGTGGCCACATCCGAGAACAACATCTCCGGACGCAAATTTTTGGCTACAAAACGGGGCAATCCTTCATAAAATCGGTGATCCTGTCCCAAATAATTGTCCAACATCAAAATTAACCAAGCTTGATTCGCAATGACTTTAGTCTTGTAGTCTACATCTGAGGTGGTCGTCGCTACTTTCGGGGTGACAAAATTTGGAAAGTCATACTTGATCTGTTTAAACAATGCGGCACATTGATCCTCAATATTGGCATTTTCAGGAAAAAAATTCTTCACGGCCTCATTCAACTCAATTTGAATGGTGTCCTTTATTTTGGCCACCCAGATACTGTCGGGATACTGCGTAGGAAAAAACAGAGGGTATCGACGCTTTAATTGATCTAAATCTTCTGGGATAGCCTCAGCAAAAGCCAAGTCAAATCGCTCCAACTCCAGACTAAGGTCCATGGCATCTACTGCTTTCTCACGTTCTGAAGGCGATGAACAAGAAATGGTCAAGCCGAAAACAAAACTCGCTATAACGACCATGAAATGGCGTAGCAAAGCGACAGGCACCGACTTTAAATGAATCATTATTGCGCTGTTGTTTTGGTAATTGTCTGCTGCCTTATCGATCTGCTTCATCTGAGCCATATTGTTTGTTCAGTATTACTTATTTTTGCAAGGCAAAGTTAGTATTAATAGTTCATAATTTTCCCCGCTATGAAAATTGAAAAAGTCTCGAATTACATTGTTCAATGGCTAAAATCTTATACAGAAAACGCGGGTGCCCAAGGTTTTGTTGTGGGCATTAGCGGTGGAATAGATTCCGCGGTTACTTCAACCCTTGCAGCCAAAACCGGACTACCCACTCTGTGCATTGAAATGCCAATCCATCAAGCGCCAGATCAACTGACCCGCTCGAGCACCCATATCAGCCAGCTTAAAAAAGCCTACGATAATGTGCGAAGTGAATTTGTGGACCTCAGCGAGGTATTTAATCATTTCCAAAATGCTGTAAAAGCAGATTCGTCAAATGAAAAAAATGATTTGAGTTTGGCCAACACCAGAGCTCGATTGCGCATGTCTACCCTTTATTATCACGCAGCGATTCACGGATTTCTCGTCGCTGGAACAGGCAACAAAGTAGAAGACTTTGGTGTGGGTTTTTACACCAAATATGGCGATGGCGGCGTGGATTTAAGCCCAATTGCAGATTTACTTAAAAGTGAGGTTTTTGCATTAGGTCGAGCGCTTGGCGTCACCGATTCCATTTTAAATGCAGCCCCGACTGACGGTTTATTTCACGACAGTAGGACAGACGAGCAACAACTGGGAGCAACCTATGATGAGTTAGAATGGGCCATGACTCAGTCTGAATCCGACCCCGCGGATAATTTGACTCAGCGGCAGTTAGAGGTCTTGAAAATCTACAGAAGTTTGAATCGTGCAAATGCGCACAAGATGATTCCAATACCGGTATGCATGATTCCTGATGACTTACGGTAAATCGTTGATTTTTAGGCATATTCATCCATAAAAACGGTATTGAACCTTCAGTCATTAGGTTTTTTCCTACCTTTGAATAAATCTCGTGATGCCATTGTTACACAATTGGCCCTCACACAGTAGACCTAACACTAGACCAATGAAGCGTCTATTAATTGCCGATCATCATCCAGTCATTCGCCAAGGCATCAATTGTATGCTCACGGATTTTGATGAGTTTGAGATTGTGGGTAAGGCTCAAAATATCGAAGAGCTTTACAGCGGTTTAGACCTTTGTGAGCCAGATATTTTAATCATGGAACTCGAGCTGCCTCAACTCAATGGTGTAAGCACACTGAGGGCGATCAAAACCAATTATCCCAATCTGAGAATCTTGATTTTTTCGCATTTAGCCGAAGAAATATACGCGCTTCGATGTATCAAGACAGGAGCAGCCGGTTATTTGTCAAAATCAGCCTCGCCCAAGGTATTTATTAAGGCTTTGAAACAACTGGCCCAAGGCGGCATTTATCTCAACGAAGAACTCAACGCCTCCTTCACCCAGCGAAGTGTGGGAGAGACAAGCGCGATCAATCGCTATAAAAAACTTTCCACAAGAGAAATTGAGGTGCTCAATATGCTGTCTTCTGGAAAAAGAAACAAAGAAATCGCCGAGGCCTTAGACATCAATGAGAAAACCGTAAGCACCTACAAAACAAGGCTACTCACCAAACTCAAGGTAGATAATTTGGCCGATTTAATCAATCAGGCGCGGATGTTTCGCTTGGGTTAATGGGCCATAACTTTGGGGAGCCAAACGCAACAGGTCCCTGGCTACAGCACCCGATTAAGTTTTTCAGATAGAACTTTTTTCAAACTGATGTAATCGGTCACGGACTGCATGGTCTCCTCTGAATTGCTCTGGGTGGACTCCGATTTAAATTCAGCACTGAGTTCATCAATTTTTTTACTCACTAAATGTCTTCGCAAATTCAGAATAGTCTCAGAGACCATTTGAGCGACACCCTCCTTCTTTTCTTTGACAAAAATCAATTTTCGGTCCCATTGATGCAATTGATACTTTTCTTCATCCATTAAAATATGGGTGACTTGTTCTGACAATTCGTGAGGTAGCCCATTTAAAAAAGTATCAATTTTCAGTTCTGGATCTTGATGAAACGCCTCAATAATTCTATAAAAAATCTCTTGGAACTCAGGATGGGTAAACTCAATCTCATCCTCCTGCAGGTCTAAATATATTTTTTGATAAACCAAAAATGCCTGTTGGACCGTCTGATGCATCATATTCCCCTTTTGATCTGTATCGATAATCGTCTCGATAAATTCCTCTTTAGATCCACCATAAAGCAACAATAGCTCGATGATTTTACGTTCAAGAGCGTACTGGACGTCTATTTTCTTTTGGTCTTTCGGCTTTTGGATGACATCGAGCTTGGGCGATTGTTTTTCAACAGGTTTTCTCGCGTCATTCCGATTTTTACGCAAAATCTGGGCTAAGGTACTAAAGAGCACCTCTTGACTAATGTCCATGATTCTAGCGCACTCTTTCAGATAAACCTCCTGTTTGATGTGATCAGGAATCTTAGCAATGCTTTGAACCATATCGCGCACGGTCTCGGATTTTTTAATGGGATCGTTCGCGGCCTCTTTGGCCAATAAGGAAGCTTTGAAATTGATAAAATCGGTGGTGTTTTCAGACAAGTAGTCTTTGAGCGCATCGAGTGAGTTATTTCGGGCAAAACTATCGGGATCCTCACCCTGTGGAAAGGTGCAGATGCGCACGTTCATGCCCTGTTCCAAAATGAGATCCACCCCGCGCAGTGATGCCCTGATCCCCGCATCATCACCATCAAAAAGCAGCGTCATGTTTTTGGTTAATCGATTCACTAACCTGATTTGCTCTGGGGTCAGCGCGGTTCCACTCGAGGCCACCACATTGGATAGACCCCTTTGATGCATTTGAATTACATCGGTGTAGCCCTCGACCAAATAACAGTTGTCCTCTTTAGCAATGGCTTGCTTGGCATAATTAATGCCGTAAAGAATCTTACTTTTATGATAAATGTCACTCTCAGGAGAATTCAGGTATTTAGCCAGTTTTTTATCTGTAGATAAGGTTCGTCCACCAAATCCCAAAACCCTTCCACTCATGCTGTGAATGGGAAAAATGACACGAGCCCTAAATCGATCGAATTGCCTGTCACCCTTGACGATGGTCAGTCCAGTTTCCTCTAAAAAACTCATTTGATAGCCTTGCTTCAACGCAGCTTTTGTAAACCCATCCCACTGGTCATCATTGTAGCCCAGTTGGAATTTATCAATGGTCTCTTGTGTAAAGCCTCGCTCTTTAAAATAGGTCAATCCGATGGCTTTACCAGAGGCTGAATTCACCAAAGTTTCGTGGAAATGGTCACGGGCAAATTCATTGACTAAAAACAAAGACTCTCGTTTGTCCGCCTCAGCCTTTTGTTCTGAGGTTTGCTCGGTCTCTTCGACCTCAATGTTGTATTTTTTGGCCAAATACTTAATGGCTTCAGGATAACTAAAGTGTTCGTGCTCCATTAAAAAGGCCACAACATTACCCCCCTTTCCACTACTGAAATCCTTCCAAATTTGTTTTACCGGAGAGACCATAAAACTCGGTGTACGTTCATCGGTAAATGGGCTCAATCCTTTAAAATTACTCCCTGATTTTTTCAATTGTACAAAATCACCGATCACCTCCTCAACGCGGGCGGTTTCAAAGACTTGATCAATGGTAATTTTTGAAATCATAAGGCCTATGGGCTTACTTAAAGACTAAGCCCTGTAAATTTAATACAATTCGACAAACTCCATGAACTCCTGAGGATCTAAGTCCTGTTTCAAAACCAGAACTATTTCTTTCGCTCAATGACATAGTCAATCATGAGTCTCAAGGAGTCCTTAGCAGGAGAATCGGGATAAGTGGATAAGATCTCTAAGGCCTGCTTTTGATATTGATGCATTTTGGTGGTGGCATAATCCAAACCTCCCAGAGATTTCACCAGTGCAATCACTTCCTTTACCCGCTTTTTATCCTTATTGTGATTTTTAATTGAATTGAGCAGCCAACGTCTTTGAGATCCATCAGCAACATTCAGTGCATGGATCAATGGCAAAGTCATTTTTCTCTCCTTGATGTCGATGCCCAAAGGCTTACCGATTTGAGCTTCACCGTAATCGAATAAATCATCTTTAATTTGAAAAGCCATACCCAATGCCTCCCCAAAGGCCCACATGCGGTCGACTTCCTCTTTATCAGCATAGACACTTTGTGCACCAATAGCACAACATGAAGCAATCAGTGTGGCAGTTTTTTGTTTGATGATTTCTAAATAGACGCCTTCGTCGATGTCCAATCGCCGAGCCTTTTCAATTTGCAACAATTCACCCTCACTCATAGAACGGACCGCTACTGAAATGATTTTCAATAAATCAAAATCATCGTGATCGATGCACAAAAGCAACCCTTTGGACAATAAATAATCCCCAACCAATACGGCAATTTTATTTTTCCAAAGCGCATTAACTGAAAAAAAACCTCTGCGTTTGTCGCTGTCATCCACCACATCGTCATGAACCAAGGTTGCGGTGTGTATCAGTTCGATGACCGAAGCCCCGCGGTAAGTTCGATCTTGAATTTTGCTTTCTCCACAGATTTTAGCGGTTAACAAAACGAACATAGGACGCATTTGTTTGCCTTTTCGATTCACCACAAAATGCGTGATCCGATTGAGCAGGGCGACCTTTGAACTCATCGAGGCATAGAACTTTTTTTCAAAAAGCTCCATTTCGCGTTCAATTGGTTTTTTTATTTGCGCGGTTACTTTCATGGATTCATCTCACTTCGATCACGGCTCATGACTCATACTTGTTGCGATACAACTGAGGATCCACCACGGCGGCCATCGCATTAATATCCAGTGGGTGACCAATGAATTTAGCCACTTGCTGAGCGACCTTTAAAGGGTCCTCAATCACTTCACGATGATTGACATACAACACCTCCACCCCTGGCTCCATTTTTTGCCAACCCGTCACAGATTTCAACAAGCGCTGAAATTGATTGTATAGGTGAATCGGGAAATCATCGCTTTTTTTGCCCAACATTTTTTGTTGTGATTGCACTACTTCATGAATTTCACGATTCATGAAAATAACTTTATAGCGGTATTGACTGTCCAGGTATTTCAGCAGAGGCGCAACAATTTTAATGGCCTTGTCTTGGGCTTTATCCAGCCAAGAATTATCCTTGTACAAGGCCTTAACCGGCTCGTATTCGTAATATCCCTTGGGGTTGGAAACATCGGCCTCACGATGGGTGTCTTGCAATATGTCGAGACCGCCACTGTCGAGCATTTGCATCATCATAGATGTTCCTGAACGCGGCAGACCTGAGACAACCACAATTTGCTCGGGGTAATGCTTGAAGCTGGCCTTGTTTTCCAAAGTGTAATCGGCCGCCATTTTCTCCTCTAAGTTTTCCAAGGACTGTTGGGCCTTTGGGAATGAACGTGGCTTGAGCTTTGCTGCCATTTCGAAAGCAACTTTAGCATTGTCCAGATCACCCATTTTTTCCAAAGCTTGACCCAAGAGCAAATGGCCTTTTGGGAAAAATTTGACCAATTCTACACTGGTCAATGCGTATTCCGCAGCTTCCTCAAACTCATCGACTTGCAGCAGAACCTCAGCCATAGCTGCGTGATAAACAGGCACTTGAGATTCCTTTTCTATGGCCGACTCAAAAGCTTCAATGGCCTTGTCAAAATTACCCGTTTCGTAATGAAGTAATCCATAACGATACCAAACAGGACCTGTTTGGTCTTTTTCCAGCAGACCTTCCATAATGATCATGGCCTCCTTTGGACGGCCCATCTCTGAAAGAATTTGGACCTCGGTCAATTCCAAGTTATAGGCCACCTCAGTATCCGAAGTTTTTACTGCTTCTAAATGCGTCAACGCGCCTTCAAAATCTCGCTCCTTGATTGAAATACTAATCAAATCCATCAAAAACGGGGCATAGTCTTTGGCCTTAGGCTCCTCTAGGAGCTCTAACAATATGGTTTTGGCGGTCCCTAAATCTTTTTTGCCCATGTGGACCCGAGCCAAATTGTGCTTGAGATCGATTCGTGTATTTCTGATGGCGACCTCGAATTTTTCATCTAATTTTTCGACATATCCGAGCTCGACAAGCTGTTCCATGGTCTGAGCGTCCGACAAAACATCGGTCTGTTCCTTCTTATCCAACTCTGCAAAATCGCCGGGTAGATCTTCCCAACTATCGATATATTGTACCTCTGATGGCTCCTTAAATAAATCTAAATTTACAGTGCCGTCCATGTCCCTACCCACAGGCAGTCCAAAGTGATGCAAAATGGTGGGACCAATATCAATCAGACCCAAACCGTAAACTTTTTCGTTTTCTTTTATGTTAGGACCACAAGCGACAAACATCCCAAATTGTCGGTGCTCCAAGGAGGGCGCTGCTTGGACCTTAGGCATATTCAAGATTCGTTTATCTCCTGACTCAAACCCGTGATCCGACATCACGATAACAGTAGTGTCTTTATCGATCAGTTTGAGCGTGCGCTCGAGCATCATGTCTTGAAAAATATAAGCCCCGCTTACGGCATCTTTGAAGAGGTCATAATTGGCCTGTTCTACCCCGGGATGTTTGGGCGGATGATATTTCATGAAACTGTGACAAAAATGATCAATCATGTCGTGATAAACCGCCATGAAGTCCCACTCTGAAGTTCTCAACAGCCGTGTCGCAGCATTGTGAAGTGAGCTGTTCTCAGAGACAATTTTCCCTATGGCATGCAGTCCTTTGTGTTTTTCTTGATCGACTTTGTGTGCCTGTGGGACAAAAGGGTAAAGATGCGCCTCCGTAATTTCAAAAGGGAACATGCGAAGGGGCGCAAATTCCTTCACCATCTCCCACGGATGAATGGATCGCGGACTCACTGGAGTTTGAACGCGAGGATCCAGATGGGTCTTTTGAAAACGATCCGAAACAATGCACCCATTAATGGGTTCTACTGGATAGCTAGGCCACCAACCAACCCAATTTGATTTTATGCCTTGATTGTGAAAGATATTCCATAAGGCCCTGCTCTTTCTGGAAAGCGTGGTCACCGGCCGGACCGACTGCCCGTCCTGAGTGACTTCAATGAAGCCCAAAATACCGTGTTTATCTGGTGTTTTACCCGTAGCCACTGAGGTCCACAGCATCGGGGAATACGGGGGATTCATCGTGCTGATATTACCGTGGATCCCACATTGAATCAACGACTGCAGGGCGGGCATTTTTCCCTGAGCGATAAGGGGCCAAATAATGTCCCAATCTGCAGCATCCCAGCCGATGAGCAATAACTTATTTTTGTTCATTGCCAATATTCTTGTTGTTTCGGATGTGGCCTTTGGCTTTTCTCCAAGCCTCAAATCCGACATCGCCTAAAGCAAGCAGTCCCAATGAACCCTCAACAGGGACCTTATTGGGATCAAAAGTTTCACGCTCAATCGGCTTATGATTCATAGCGATTTTAAGATTATTGTGGGTATTTGTCAACAATTTAACGGTTTTGGTGCTAAAAATGCGGAAGGGGTGTCCTTATTTTCCCTATATTTACAGGAAGTAGCAAAGCTGCAAAAGAAAAGTTTTAATTCCAATTTTTAGTTTATGAAAAAAAATACTTCGAAAAATTTAACAAAAAGACTCGCTCAGTACGGGGCAATGTCCGCCGCGGTTATGGCTGGTGCAGATGCCAATGGGCAAGTAGTCTACACCGATGTAGATCCTGACCTCACCCTTCAGGTAGGTGATTTATTTTCTCTCGATTTTGAGAGTGATACTTTTGAAGATGTAGAAGTCCGTAATCCTGATGGATTAGCCGGTGGTAACGCAGCGATCGCATTTCCAAGTTCTGGTGGAGCTTTTGCCGGATTTACTTCTGGAGGATATGAGTACCCACTTCTTATGGCTTCTGGAGATGTCATCGACGCAGCTACAGGATACACTACAACTGGTGTTCGTGGAGACTTGAACTACTACGGTTGTGCCTACTCAAACAGCCAATGGTGTGGTGACGTTACGGACGGATATCTTGGTGTTAGATTCATTAGTTTAACCTCGGGAACGACTCACTACGGGTGGGTTCGTCTAGATACTGACGTGAACGGAGATAACTTAATTACCATCAAGGACTTTGCCTTCGAAGCAACGCCAGATACTGCCATTGCAGCTGGTGATCAAGGATCCTTGGGGGTTACAGACAGTGCCTTTGGTTCTTTTGAGTACTATACAAGCAATAACGCATTGCACTTAAATTCAGCCAGTATAATGGACCAAGTGGTCTTACACAATGTTGTCGGTCAAGAAGTGGCTCGCCAGCAAATTAATGGAACCTCTGCATCGGTCGCTATGGATCGCTTAAGTGCTGGAGTTTACATCGCGACCATTACTGCTGAAGGACAAACCAAGTCAATTAAAATCAGCAAGCGTTAAAACGCAATTTAAAGTTTAATGCTTTGAAGGGTGCCTCTGTGAGGCGCCCTTTTTTTTAGTGCTTGTTGGCCAATTGACCGCAAGCCGCATCAATATCATCCCCTCGGCTTCGTCTCACGGTAACAGGAATTCGAGCTTGCTCCAGGGCCTGAGTGTAAGCCGCTACACGATGCGGTGCCGCTTGCTTGAACTCACCGTCATCAATGGCATTGTATTCAATAATATTGACCTTGCACGGTACCTTTTTACAGAATTTAACAAGAGCCGCTATGTCTCGATCCGTATCGTTGAACCCATCCCAAACAATGTACTCAAAAGTGACCCGTCTTTTGGTTTTTTCATACCAATAAATCAATGCTTCAAGAACATCATCTAGGATAAATCGCTCAGCAAAAGGCATGATCACCTGACGTTTCTCTTGAATAGCGGAGTGCAAGGATAAAGCCAGATGAAATTTTACACCGTCGTCGGCTAATTTTTTCATCATTTTTGGCACACCAGAGGTCGAGAGTGTGATCCTTTTAGGCGACATACTAAGACCCTGATCCCCCGTAATCATGTCTATGGCTTGCAGAACATTGTTATAGTTCATCAGGGGTTCGCCCATCCCCATAAACACAATATTAGAAAGCGGTCGATCGTGATAAAGCAAACTCTCCTGATGAATGGCCATGACCTGATCGTAGATTTCGTCAGGATTGAGGTTGCGCATGCGCTTGAGTCGAGCCGTAGCGCAAAAAGTGCAATCTAGACTACAGCCAACCTGAGAGGATACACAGGCCGTAGTCCTTGTTTTTGTCGGAATCAATACAGACTCAACGATTAAATCATCATGAAGGCGAACGGCGTTCTTTATGGTTCCGTCACTGCTTTTTTGCATTTGATCCACCCGAATGTGGTTGATCACAAAATGTTCCTGCAACAGGGCTCGAGTTTCTAGAGACAAATTAGTCATCTGCTCAAAAGTGTGCGCTCCCTTCTGCCAGAGCCACTGGTACACTTGATTGCCTCGAAATGGTTGCTGAGATTGTTCTTTAAAGAAGGTACGCAAGTCTTCAAGACTCAGTCGTCTTATGTCCTGTTTAATGATGTCCATCTGATGGAGCAAAAGTACGACAATAGAAGAGATACTCCGACACGGAGCTAAGGCCTGATTTGAAGTTTTTTGGTCACTACATTTCCAGAAGCTCCATCTTCTAAATAAAGTAGATAAATTCCTGGAGTTAAGGCCGAAAGTTCAATCCGATTTTCAGTTGCTGACAAATCAAGGCGCATTAACGTCTGTCCAGTCAGCGAATAAATATGTCCCATCAGTTGTGGGTACTTAGTATTTTGAACAAAGACAAAATCACGTGTAGGGTTTGGATAAACAGAAACTAATCCGTCCAATTCAAAATCCCCAACGGAAAGTGCATTCTCAAGAGCATCAATTTGTTCAACCCCCAAATCATCGGGATCAAGCCAGTCGCGTAAACGCTGATCCGGTCCATTTCCACTGGACCAAGCAACAGCAAAACGCCCATATAAGTCGTAACGCCCATTGCTTTGTTCTCCATCGCAACTTGCGAGTCCACCGTGTAATTGACCGATAATTTGCCCATTGTGATTAAAGAGTGGGGATCCTGAAGACCCGCCCTCAGTACTGCCTAGATCCCATCCATCGGCCCCACCGACATCACTACCTTTAACCAACCAGACCTCGGTGCCATTGGCTGTGTCTCGTGCCATAGGGTCATTATCGCGACAAATCTTCATCACATCGCCTTTTGGGTGATGAATGCCAACTTGATATTCTGGCAAATCATCAGTGTTGTTCCAACCGGCAAAAGCAACATCCCAAGACGATGGGATGGCCTGGTTTAGCTCAACCAGAGCAAAATCAGAACGGCTATTGCTGGCTCTGAAATCAGCGCCATTCACGGTAAAATTCGTCCCAACATCAGCACTGTTATCTTGGGTCCCGCAAATCGGATCCGGACTGATCCAATTGAATCTCAAGGACCAATAACTTGGATCAGAATTCTGTAAACAGTGATTGGCTGTCAAAACGTATGGAGTTTTATCTTCCTTGGCATTATTCAATAAAACAGCAGAGCACAAATATCCATTGCCTAAATTGAGTAAGGCCACAGCCTTTTTTAATTGATCACGATGCGCATCGAAGGCCTCTCCAACACTACAATTAACATCGTAATGACAATCTCCAGAATCTCCGAGACCTCGGGCCTCGTCCAATTGATCTGTCAATTGATGCAATGCGCCCATTCTGTATCCGTGTATTAGACTCATGACTTTTATTCTCGGAAGTTCCTGTGTTTGCGGTTGAGCCACATATTCGATTACAATTTCATCGCCTTGAATGATCCAGCTACCAAATCCCTGAGCACTACTCAATCTGGTTTGATGAACTTTAGACCAATCCGTTTGAGCAGAATTGTAAAACTGAACTTGCCCCCCTTCTGGGATATAAAACTCGGAAAAATTTAGACTGATGTTCAGTGCCCCTGGTGACCGGATGGCCATGCGCCATATGATCGTATGATCGGGCAACTCGATCCATTGACCTTGAGACAATAAATCAAGACTTAAATGGCGCTCAATACCATAGCGCCAGGGCATACTTTTGTCTTGGTCGTTTACCACATCTTGCGCCTCAACTTGGGACAAATCCAATGATTCTAAAGCCCATTGTTCAGGCGAAGACAATCCATAGGTCCAGCTCCTGGGTTCAGGCGCGTTCCCTTGAGCCCAAAGCAAAGAGGAAGTAAGCATTAAAAGACAAAGAAGGGACCGAAGCATTTATTTGATTGTCACGCGATTACAGACCAACTAAGTTAAAGAAAAAAACCCATCATTCATAAAAAAACCCTCGAATAGTCGAGGGTTTATGTATTTCTTACCTATGGCCAGCAAAATCTCATTTTCAAATAAGATCTTGAGATAAGACAGATCAGGTCAGTGGATAAATGCACTAAATGATCAACATGGCGTCGCCATAAGTATAAAAGCGGTAACGCTCCTTTACCGCCTCTGCGTACGCTTCTTTTATGAATTCATGGCCCGCGAAAGCAGCTACCATCATCAGTAAAGTAGATTTTGGCGTATGAAAGTTAGTCACCATAGCATTGGCGATGCTAAAATCATAAGGCGGAAAAATAAATTTATTGGTCCACCCCTGATATTCATTCAGCGTCGCGCTGGATGAGACCGAACTCTCCAATACACGCATCACCGTGGTCCCCACGGCACAAACACGGCGTTTCTGTTCAATTCCTGTGTTGATGGTTTGAACTGCCTTTTGCTCGATAAATATCTCTTCACTGTCCATTTTATGTTTGGACAAATCTTCTACCTCCACGGGACTAAAGGTCCCCAAACCAACATGGAGGGTCACCTCTGCGAAATTGACGCCTTTAATCTCTAAGCGCTTCATCAAATGTTTTGAAAAATGCAAGCCGGCTGTCGGCGCGGCTACAGCGCCCTCATTTTTGGCAAAAATGGTCTGATAACGCTCCGCATCCTCTGGCTCGACGTCTCGTTTGATGTATTTTGGTAGTGGCGTTTCACCAAGTTCTGTCAATTTGTTGCGAAATTCTTCATACGATCCGTCAAACAAAAAACGTAGTGTTCTTCCTCTTGAAGTCGTATTGTCAATAACCTCAGCCACCAAAGAGTCATCTTCGCCAAAATAGAGTTTGTTGCCGATTCTGATTTTTCTGGCTGGGTCGACTAAGACATCCCACAAGCGGGTTTCTGCATTCAATTCTCTGAGCAAAAACACCTCAATTCGTGCTCCAGTCTTTTCTTTATTGCCGAATAATCTGGCAGGGAATACTTTGGTGTTATTGAGTACCAACACGTCTTGCTCATCAAAATAGTCAATCAGGTCCTTGAACGTCTTGTGCTCAATGGTTTTATTCGCTCGGTCCAAGACCATAAGGCGAGCCTCATCTCTATTAGGAGCAGGATATTCTGCCAAGAGTTCAGGAGGTAAATCAAAATTAAAATTGGAGAGTTTCATTCCCATGAGACGTGAAGTTTGATTAAAGGTGGCAAATATACAACCTCAAGATGGGGGTTGTCAAGTAAAAGACCAATTAATTCCTCAATTCATCTGAACACCCACTTGGTCCAAATGACGCCAGAATTCCGGGTAAGACTTCGAGACCACATCTGGATCGGCTATACCGATAGAGACCAAAGCCACCAGTGGTGCAAAAGCCATGGCCATCCTGTGATCGTGATAGGTCTCGATGACGACATTTTCGTGCAGGTTTTTTCGGGCCTTGAGGATTAGAGAATTTGATGAAGTTTCCACTTCAGCCCCCATTTTTGTCAGTTCACGGGCCATGGCCAAAAGACGATCCGTTTCTTTTATTTTTAAGGTGTGCAGACCCGTTAAATGACAAGCCATTCCCAACCCAAAACAGGTCACCGCAATGGTTTGGGCTAGGTCTGGGGTATCTGCTAAATTCCATTCAATGAACTCGGGCAAAGGCTTTCCCGAAGCACTAAGTCTTATTTGACCTTCCCCTATGAATTCGGTGTCCACGCCTAAGGCCTTGTAGCGATCGACCAAGGCAACGTCACCTTGCCGACTTTCTCTATGAAAGTCCTTGAGAATCAAACTGCACTGAGGTCTTAAGGCAACCAAACTATACCAGTAGGATGCGCCGCTCCAATCGGATTCAATATTTATTTTATGGCTGCCATGGGCTAATGGGCCTCGAATCACAATCTGATTGTCATTTAGGATGACTTCAACACCCAGTCGGGATAGCAATGCGGCGGTCATTTTTAAATAGGGTAAACTGGTCAGTTCATCAAGGACCTCTATGGTCAGTCCATTGTCAAATTTTGTTGCTACCAGCATCAGGGCAGTCAAGTACTGACTGCTAATCTTGCCCGAAATTTCAATGCGCCCTCCAATGCAGTGTATTCCTGAAATACTCAAGGGCGGATAGCCCTCTTGTTCCAAGTAATCTACCTTAGCTCCTAAGGTCCTCAGGGCCTCGACCAATAAGCCAATGGGTCTCTGTTTCATGCGCGAGGACCCGGTGAGAACAACCTCTGAGCCTGGCATGCATGCATAGTAGGCCGTCAAAAAGCGCATGGCGGTGCCGGCATGCCCAACATCAATGGTTCCCTTGTGATGTTTCAAAGCCTGCATCATCACTGTGGAATCATCACATAAGGCCAGATTACTGAGCTCCAGCTCAGGCCATAAAGCTTGAAGAATCAACAGACGGTTTGTCTCACTCTTTGAGCCCGTTAACGATAAAACAATGGGGTTGCTTTTTGGATTTAATTCATGGAGTCTCAAAACATTCATGATCGCCGCTGAGATTTATAATGTTTGTAAAAACGCCCGTAGGCCGCAAAAAAACCATAGATTAACGCCCCAAGAATCAATCCAGTTAAGTTCTTCCAAGACTTTAGAAAACTCATAAAGTCACCTTGAGTGAGTACGCCCTTGATCAAAACAACGACCAGCGCAAAGCCCAGAGATAAGACCATCACCGAACGCCAAAATTTAACCTGACTGACAATGCGCAAAAACATGACCTAATGGAGTTTTTTATTGTCGTGATGGCGGTCGTGATCCCTTTGGGTCTTGATGGCCATTTTTTGATCGAAGGCCTTTTGTAGGTCCACGTCAGTCTGATTGGCCAAACACAGCACGACAAATAGGACATCGGCTAATTCCTCACCGAGATCCTTCTGCTGATCGGATGGCTTTTCACTTTGTTCGCCATAACGCCGAGCGATAATTCTGGCAACCTCTCCCACCTCCTCAGTGAGCTGTGCCATGTTGGTCAATTCATTAAAATAGCGCACGCCATGGGCATTAATCCACTCATCGACGCGTTTTTGTAAGGCATTTAATTCCATTGATTCTGTTTTATAAATTCAGTAATCTTCAGTGTCTAAAATGATCGTCACGGGACCATCATTAATTAAAGAGACGCTCATGTCGGCGCCAAAAACTCCTTCTGCCACCTCTACTCCGGTCTCCATATGCAAGGCCCTAATGAATTCCTCATACAAGGGTCTTGCCTGATTTGCCGGAGCAGCTTTGATAAAAGAGGGACGATTTCCCTTTTTAGTCAGCGCATGCAAGGTAAACTGGCTGATGACTAAAATACCGCCTTGAACTTGCTTCACATCCAGGTTCATCACTCGGTTGTCATCTGCAAATATCCTTAGATGGCCTATTTTTCTGCTCAGCTGCTGGACCTCATTGATGCTGTCTCCGGTTGAAATCCCCAAAAAAATCAACAAGCCTGGACCAATCTCACCCTTAATGGCACCATCCACGGCTACATGAGCCTGCTTAACGCGCTGAACCACTGCTTTCATGATTGATGGAATATATCTTTTCTGTATTGACTGTCCTCACCAGAGTGAATTTGACAATAACTCTGATAACGCGACCATGCCAACTCACCCGAATCTAGATGATCCTTTATGGCACAATTAGGCTCGTTAATGTGCTGGCAGTTATTGAATTTACACTGGTCCTGAAGGGCAAAAAACTCTGGGAAATAAGCGCCTAATTCAGATGGGGAGACATCGACTATTCCAAAACCTTTAATGCCCGGGGTATCTATGATTCGACCGCCAAAGGGCAAATCAAACATTTCAGCAAAAGTTGTGGTGTGTTGACCCTGAGCGTGCTGTTGTGAAATTTCTGCCGTGCGCAAGTCCAAATCTGGTGCTAGGGCATTGATCAGGGTTGATTTACCCACTCCGCTATGCCCAGAAAAAACCGAAGTTCTGTCTTTCATCAAGGTTTTTACCTGATCAAGGTTCTTGCCGGTTTTGGCCGAAATTCCGACGCATCGATAACCGATGGAACGATAGAGTCTCGCCAAGTATTTTGCCTGATCCAAGGATTCCTGATCATAAGCATCTGACTTGTTAAACAACAAGACACAATCGATATGATAAGCCGCTGCGGTGACCAAAAATCGATCGATAAATGAAGTGGTAGTAACGGGATTGGTCGGGGTCACTAACAAAAACGCCTGATCTATATTCGAGGCAATGATGTGTGTTTGTTTGGACAGATTCACGGACTTTCTGATGATGTAATTGTCTCTAGTTTCAATTTTTTCGATCAAACCAGTGGTTTCTTGATCAGAAGTTTCAATGCTGAATTCAACACGGTCCCCTACAGCAATTGGATTTGTACTTTTAATGCCATCGATTCTGAATTTGCCTTTGATCCGACAGGGATAAAACGCACCTGACTCCGATCTCACGGTGTACCAACTTCCTGTAGATTTATAGACAAGCCCTTTCATTGAGCTACAAAATTGCTAATTTCTGTTCAATAAACCGGTATTTTGAGCCCAACACCCAGGTACATCGCAAGAAATAAAGCAATTTCACTCTGTCCTTTGGGGTGTCTTAAGCATCCGTGATGCCCTTTTGTTGACTGATCGACTCTTGGTGAATGGCTTTAAACAATTTTTGAGTAAATTCTGAACTCAGCCCTTCCTTTAAACCGGCCTCAACCATACGATCTAAAATCGAGGTCCATCGATTGGACTGAAGAATGGCCACATTATTGTCGTGTTTAAGTTGACCGATCTCTACGGCGATTCCCATTCGTCGTCCCAAAGACTCAATGAGTTGCTGATCCACCACATCAATCTTGGCTCGTAATGCGCTCAGTTTATTTTGAAACTCCTCTGTGGATCCTCCAACCTGGCGCATTTTTAAGGCTGTAATAATTTCCCCAAGTCGCTCAGGAGTAACTTGTTGTGCCGCATCACTCCATGCGTTTTCTGGATCAATATGGCTTTCTATCATTAGTCCATCATAATTGAGGTCCAATCCAGTCTGGGACAAATCAAAAATCAAATCACGACGCCCACCCATATGTGATGGGTCTAAAATCATCGGCACATCTGGACGTCTATTCTGAAAGTCGATCGCAATTTGCCACTCTGGTATGTTGCGGTATTTGGATTTTTCATAGGTTGAAAACCCTCTATGTATGGCTCCGAGTTGACTGATTCCTGCCTTTTCGAATCGTTCCAAAGCCCCCATCCAGAGTGAAAGATCTGGATTGACCGGGTTTTTAATCAGCACAATTTTATCCGTGCCTTTCAGGGCGTCAGCAATGTCCTGTACAATAAATGGAGAAACCGTAGTGCGGGCGCCAATCCACAATAAGTCGACTTCGTGCTCCAAAGCCAATTCAACATGATGTGGGTGGGCGACCTCTGTGGTGGTCATCAATCCAGTCTCTTCCTTGGCCCTTTTAAGCCAGGGGAGTCCTAAGGCTCCAACACCCTCAAAATTACCAGGTCTGGTTCTTGGTTTCCATAGACCAGCGCGCAAGACTGATGTTTTAGTCTTGGCCAGCCCATGAGCGGTGGTCAGCAATTGATCCTGAGTTTCAGCACTACAAGGTCCGGCAATAACAATGGGGTGACCTAAATTCATATCGCGCAACCATTGACGCGCTTGTTGGTTTTGACTCATAACTTAATTTTTTCTACCATTTTAGTGGGTGAATTTTCTTTGTTCTGGGAATAACATCCAAGTAATTTGAAATTCTTTACGCTGTTTTGTAATTCCGCCACGGCCCGATCAAAGTTTGATCGATTGTCAAAAGTAACGTCGATAAAAAAAGCATAACGCCAATTCATTCCCAAAACAGGCAGGGATTGTATTTTCGTTAGATTAATGTCATGATCACTCAAGATGCCCAGCGCACGACCTAAAGAGCCAACCTCGTGACCCAATTGAAATTTTAAACTCGCTTTATTTGGTTCCTTTAGCGAGGCACTTCCTGGAAGGCCAAATAGGACAAAACGCGTTTGATTTTGTTTTATGTCTTGAATCTGTTGGTCCAAAACCTGCAATCCAAAGGCTTCAGCCACATCTAAACTCGCAATGGCCGCAACCCCTTGCAACTGTTCCGTCATAATTTTCTCAGCTTCACTGGCGGTATCTTTACCTTCGATTAGTCTAAACTTTCCTTCGTATTTTCTCAAATAATCTCTACACTGCAAAAGGGCTACAGGGTGAGAACGGACCTCGACAACTTCCTCAATTCTAGAGTTGGGAAGTGCCATCAAATACATTTGTATGTTCAGGTATATCTCATCATAAATTTCAAAGGAACCTGACTCAATAAGATTGTAATTAGTCAATATGGAACCCGCGATAGAATTTTCAATGGCCAATACACCAAAATCTGCATTTTTATGGGCCACTGCCTGGGCAGTCGCATCAAAGGAATCGCAACAAACTAATTCATAATTCTGATCACTAAATAAGCGTTTTACGGCTTGGTGATGAAATGAGTGCTGTATGCCTTGTATGGCAATTTTCATGGTTCAAATTTTTCATAAAAAAAGCCCGAACATTTGGTCGGGCTTTACGATTATTGTTGCGCACAATCAACACAAAGCCTCTGCTCTACGATAAAAGAAATAAAAGAATGAAGTATTGATGTACGTTTTCATATGCTTAATTGAATCACGAAAATATGCTTTTCATTTAGATGGTGAAATCTTTTTAACGATTTTTTATTGCTTAAGTTTGTTCACCACAATGCTATGGACATTCGTTTTGATCACATCGCCAAAACCTACGGTCGTCAGTCTGCCTTAGACGACGTTAGTTTTTCCTTGAATTCGGGAGAAATTATCGGTCTGATTGGACCTAATGGCGCCGGAAAATCCACCTTAATTAAAATTCTCGTGGGCTTGATCTCAGCGGATCGGGGGTCAATGATCCTTGACGGCAAAAGTGGTGACCCGACTTCCATACAATACAAAAGTCGCATTGGCTATTTACCTGAAAACAATCCACTGCCCCAAGAAATGTATGTCAAAGAGTATTTAAGCCACATCGCCTCAATTTATAGGCCCCTGAATTTCGACCTCTTGGACATACTGGAGCGCACTGGATTGAGCGAGGCGGCCCATCAGAAAATTGATGCCTTATCCAAGGGTTACAAACAACGATTGGGTCTTGCCGCAGCGATTTTGCACCATCCAGATCTATTGGTCTTGGATGAGCCCATGACTGGACTTGACCCCAACCAAATTCAAGACATCCGGGCGTTAATTAAATCCATGAGCGCAAAGACGACCGTACTGCTTTCAACTCATATTCTGCAAGACATATCCGCCATTTGTGACCACATCATCGTTTTAAATCGCGGTAAAGTAATTAAAGATTTATCTGAAAAGGCATTGATTGAGGTTAAAGAAACGGCTACCCTAGAGGACCTATTCACCCAATGGACCAAATCCTAGCACTTGACCAAGTGGCTCATCAATATGGCTTACTGAAAAAGTAAACGACCCGTAAATTCCTCCTCGACATTGACGATGGGTGGCTGGGTTTTACAAATCACATCGCCAATGCCAACGATACGGCCTTGAATTAAATTAGTTGGAGCGACCACCATTTTATTGGTGCTGCGGTGAAACAGATACAGATTTCTGATTTCCAGATCAGGCGCCTCTATGCGGGAATCTCCATCATAGAGCCCGATATTGGCCGAATTGGTTCGCCCACCTAGAAAAAATTTACTGGTTCCATTAGCAAATATGACAAGCTGAGTCACGTCGAGGTCCTCAAAATAAAAATCCCCGTCGGTATGAAACTCCCCTTCCTGCTCACGATCCTCAGACAATAGAATGAGTTTTCTGAATGTAATCGGTCCTTGACCGATTACGGGCAACCCTGAACTGGAACGTATTTCAAGGGAATCAACAGCAGAGGTTACGTAAACTTTAGTAATGCCATAATCACGAGTGTAATTACAACTGTTTCGATCACTGACTTTTAAGATGCTATCTTCGACACGAACCAGCACTTCATTCATTAAATTTTCACCCGATTCAACGATCACACTTTGCTCAGAACCTGAAGAGACAATGAGCTGTACCCGATTCCAAATGATGATTTTCTTGAACTTATCAACATCAAAGCTACGCTGAACAATAGGGCCACTGCTTTGAAAGCAATCCCATGCATTATCCCCATCACATCCCCAAAACACTAAGGCTGTAAGCAAACCAAGTCCCCATATTTTCAGCTTCAATCTCATAATCGATAACCAATTCCAAATTCTACGGCTTCCGCTTTTGCCCAATGTGCTTTTAAGGTAATGGCAGCAAAAAAGTGTTCTTTACCAAAATATCGTTTCAGACCCAGACGGTTGTAAATTCTGTTTTCAAACTCGTAAGGCCAATACATGTAACGACCTAATTGAGCCACAAAGGCGGTCTTTCTAAAGCGAAATTCATGACCCAAAAATAAACCAATTCGACGATAATCCAGGCCAGGCTCGATGCCATCACCCGGGAAGGCCGATTCGCGATAACGAATCAAATAAATTAGGAAGTCAGAAAAGAAAAAATCTACCCCAAGCTGAACGGTACTCTTATAATTAACCCGTTTGTCCGCATAAAATGAAAAGACATAAAATGGATGTTGACCCAAACCAATCACGTCGGCCTCATTGAGTCCAGTGCGAAACACCGCATTGACAGTAATGGGTTCGCTGTAGTATTCACTTGGCCAATCCCCGTGATTGTGGCGGGTAAGGATGACCCCCTCTTGAGATTGATAACTCACCCCTGCAGAAAAATACAAAGTATTTGTACTGTTGTTCGGGGCTTTAAAATTAGCGTTGGAATAGTGAATAATCCCGGTCCCAAGTCTCAACCCTATGCCTCGAAACAGGTTTTCCTCAATGAGATTGAACTTCAAAAATGTGGTGCTCATGAATCGACTCCCGTAGGCAGTGTTTTGATAGTTCTGTTCGGCATCATATGGATTACCTGCCATCGCAATGCCCTGGCCAATACCGAGTCTCAGGCGACGCTTCCAAAAATACCAATTGAAATGTCCGTAAAGCCCATAATTTTTTCCCAAATAGGGATTACCCATGTCCTGATAATTGAAAGTAAATCCCCAATCTGGATAATTGTAGCGACTCTCCCACTCATTGTAACCATAAGTCTTTCGGTTGTAGGCTAAATTGAAACCAGTGGGATGGCCGGTGATTAAATGAGCGATGTCCGAATTGTGCTCCAGGATGCTGCCGTAGAAATAGTCCAGTTCAATAGCAATAGGCTTTAGCTCCCGTTGCTGCGCCAAAAGCAACGGACTCAAAAGACCCAACATCCACAACAACTTATTGTATTTCATGAGGCGATAAAGGCCCCAAATATACGTCATAAATTCAAGTGGCTCAAGTCTTCTGATGCCCTGACGGCTAAAGAGAAATTCAAAAAGGAAGTGCGCTTAAATCAACATTTCCGCCGGAGAGGATCAGGCCCAATTTCTGACCTTTAAACGTGTTTGGATTTTTCAGAACAGCAGCCATCACAACGGCACTTGATGGTTCGATGATCATTTTGGTACGTTCCCACATGAGACGCATGGCCGCAACGATCTCAGATTCATCCACCAAAAAGATTCCAGATACAGTCGATTGGATGATTGGAAAATTAATCGAACCCAAGTTAGTTTTTAGGCCGTCGGCTACCGTATTGGCTCGCTGATTGGTCTCTATTTGACCAGAGATCATCGATCGATAAGCATCGTCCACGGTTGATGGCTCTGCGCCCCAGCAGTGGCAATTTTGACCAAAATGTAAGGCCGCTAATCCCGTACCAGCCAAAAGTCCACCACCACCTACCGGAGAAACCACCCCATCTAAGTCGGGGACCTCTGAAAGCAATTCCATACACGCTGTGGCGTTCCCTAGAATGACAGGCAAGGCATTAGAAGGGTGAAGTGGCGTGGCCCCTGTTTTTTCAATGATTAAGTGCGTGGCTGCTTCTCTTGCAGCCAAATTTGGGTCGCAATCGGTCACTCTTGCCCCGTAATTTAAGACAGCATCTCGCTTGACTTTTGGAGTTCCCAAGGGCATGACTACATCAGCTTTTAATCCCATGAGCTTGGCAGACAAAGCCACAGCTTGGCCGAAATTTCCCGAAGAATGAGTAACCACACCACGTGCTTTCTGTTCTGGACTCAATGTCTGTATGGCGTTTATCGCACCGCGCATTTTGAAGGCCCCCATACGCTGCAACTGCTCGCATTTAAAAAATAGCGAGGCCCCAGACAATTCATCCAGATAGGATGAGGTGACTACCGGAGTATTATGAACCCAAGGCTTGAGCGTTTGAGCTACCTCGACAAGTTGTGCTTTTGATGGGAGGGAATCCAATTTCATGCCTTAACCTCCATTGGACTGCATCGTATCATCCACCTTAGTTCCGTTGACATAGACTGCATAATCTATAGCCATACTGCCCCGCAGGCTCATGGAAACTGAACAGTATTGCTCAAAACTCAGTGAGGCCGCTCTCAGGGCTTTTGCAGGAACGATCTCCCCCTCTAAATAAATTTCTACCAAGGCCGATTTGAATGGATTCGCCTTTTGTACAGCAGCGCGTTCTCCAGTCACTTTAACCATATACGAGGTCACATTTTGACGCTGTTTTTTTAAAACGTATATGATGTCTATGGCGTTGCATCCGCCTATTGCCATGAGTAAGAGCTCCATCGGAGAAGCCCCTTGTGGGGCTGACTCCTTGCTAAAATCCATAACTACTTTGTGCTGATTTGGACCAGCCGCATGGAACAAGTAATCGTCATTTTGTCGTGTAAGGGTAACGGTCATTAAATTAATTTTTAGGGATTGTTTAAGCTTGATTGACCCTTTCTTTGATGAGGGCCGGAATGCTCTTGCCTTCGATATTACTCTGTAACCAGGTCAAAATATCGAGGTATAAAAAGCTTCGGCGTTCAAAAGGATCGTTTTCATACTGCTTTAAGGTACGGTGTAAGTTTTTGAAGGCTTTTTTGATTTCACTTGGATAAACATCAGTTAAGCTGCGAATGAATGAAATCATGGCACGTTGGACTTGATGCAGGTCTTCCATTTTGATTAAAAATTTATAGGTGCTGCGAATCAATCGATCCAATTCGTAATCAATTCCCGCCTCGTAATGGGCCACCAAATTCAAGATACGTGAGAAGCAAAGCAAGTCCTCTCTCATGCCTAAAGATTTGTCATTGATAATAAAACCCAGGTACTGAATACAGTCCTTATACTGACCACATCCGAAATGTAAACAAGCAATTTTATAATAAAAGATCATGACGTGATGCTCATCAATCTTCTGCTTATAATGATCAATACCGGCCAGAACTGGCTCGATTAAGGATAAGCCCTCTTCAAAAGTACCCGACATAAAATGGGCATTTATCTTGTGGCTGTAACGGTATAAAAAGGCCAGGCTTTGAACATTATAACGCTTGGGGAAATTGGGATGATCTAAGGTCTGCTCCATCCGTCCAAGTGCGCTTTGAAAGCGAGAAACGTCACCGATGAAAAACAGCGCTTCTAACAAATATTGCGCCCCGCGTAAGTAAAAAACAGGGTTCAAATCGATCATTTTTGGGGTTCGATAAAATAGCTCTGTCCATCGCGTAGCGTATGAAAAGCAGGCCAAAAAATCTTGAATGATGAAGTGATACCAAAGTTGGGCATTGTAATACCAAAGTCGCTCCCTAAACCCCATTTCATCCAAATTCAACTCAGGCATGCGCGCGTGAAAAAATTCTTGCACCATACGCAAATCACTGTCGCTCTTGACATAACCTTTTTGAAGAAAAAGAGCGTACAGTTGAAGGGAAAGGTTAGACAGCTCACTCGAAAGAACATTCAAGGAGGATACCTGAGCAGACTCATGCACCAAGGTCTCAGCTCGAGTACCGATACTGCGGGTAATGTATTGACTCTCGATAACTTTTTCGAGCTCAATAATTTCAGCCGCCATATTCTTCTCCTCGTGATCAAAAGCGATGTCTTTGACGCGTTCCAGTAATTTAAGGCTCTGGCCAAACAAACCTTTGTGATAGAGAATGGTTGCAAAATCAAGTTGCTCTCTAATTTGTAGACGTACATTTTGATGAACTGGATTCAAGCGTAAGCTGATCAAAATTTGCTTGTACAAATGAGCCTTTAAATTAGATAATTGTTTTTTTGAGAGGCCTTTATGGGTCAAAATTTGAGATTCATCATAACGCGATTGTTTATCCAGAATATCAAACAATAACATGAATTTGGCCTGCTCATTTACGCCCAATCGTCCGGCATAAAGACGAAATTGTCGCTTTTCAGATTTCGAAAGCGATTTGATCAAATCAAACAATTGGTCTTTTTGAATTTTGGGCATTAGGTGTAATTTCTACTTATAAGACTATTAATCAATAATTTATATAAAAAAAAGGACGCATAAACACCGTAATAATAAAGGCGAAATAAGCGTGTTTATTACCAACAAAATATAAATTCGCTGTTCAAATATCAAACTAATTCGCGACAAATGGCAGCAGAGCAAATCCAAATTTTTGACACCACCCTAAGGGATGGCGAACAAGTACCAGGATGCAAACTGAATAAGGAACAAAAATTAATCATCGCTGAACAACTTGAATACTTGGGAGTCGATGTAATTGAAGCAGGATTTCCGGTATCCAGTCCAGGTGATTTTGACGCCGTTGCAGCCATTGCGAGCCAAGTAAAAAATGCCACAGTTTGTGGGCTCACTCGAGCCGTCGAAAATGATATTGACGTGGCAGCAGCAGCCCTTAAAACCGCTAAAAAGCCCAGAATACACACAGGGATCGGAACTTCTGAATCCCACATCAAGTTTAAATTTAACAGCAATAAAGAGGCCATCATTGAACGGGCCTACAAAGCCGTGGCTTATGCCAAAAAGTACGTTGAGGATGTCGAATTTTACGCTGAGGACGCTGGACGAACGGAAAACGAGTATTTGGCTAGAGTTTGTGAGGCGGCAATAAAGGCAGGAGCCACTGTACTGAATATTCCCGATACCACAGGTTATTGCCTACCAGAAGAGTACGGCGCAAAAATCAAATATCTACAAGAGCATGTGGACGGAATCGATAAGGCAATTCTGTCTTGTCATTGTCACAATGATTTGGGATTGGCCACTGCAAATTCAATTGCCGGGGCCATCAATGGTGCTCGTCAAATTGAATGCACCATTAACGGTGTTGGCGAACGGGCAGG
>Ga0181574_10000808_pt1 | contig 29317 bp, 18 predicted proteins | sample 101ome_24_FD_145600 | JGI IMG/M metagenome (GOLD analysis project Ga0181574, IMG submission 145600) | Coastal salt marsh microbial communities from the Groves Creek Marsh, Skidaway Island, Georgia - 101410AT metaG (spades assembly) | ecosystem: Environmental > Aquatic > Marine > Intertidal zone... | reverse complement strand
TTGTGAAGCGAGGCATTCGTTACGGACAACTGCCGCCAAAGGCGGAAAGCACCGCCAACACATCCTCCACATTCGTCGCCCCATCACCGGTCACGTCTCCTGCACAATCCGACAGGCAACCGAAATCGGCCAATAACATCAGCACGTCTTGCACTTCGGTGAGTCCATTGCCGCTCAAATCCGTCAAACAATAGCACGTCTCGGGCGCGGTAAACGCCTCGGGCACGTAGAAACTGCACGCATCTTCCGCCGTAAACGACACGGTCACATCGACCGGAAGTCCGTCTGAAAGCAGTCCAGTCAGCACCACGGTTTTGGGGCTCGGAGTGAGCGAGAATAGCGTACCGTTTACATTGATCAGGCCGGTGGTTGGCGGTGCTTGATAGGTGATCACCAACGTCTGCGTGTAGCTGTCCGTTTCGGGGTCGCACGAACCCTGCTCACCGATGGTGACATCCGTGATGCTGCATCCGCCCACGTTCCAACCCATATCGCTGAACATGCCCAAGAGCGCTGGGCCCGGATCGTGGTTGGCTTCGGCTGTGTTGAGCCCAGGGGTCATCAAACTGTTGGGCGTGCCAGCGGGATAAGTGGATTCATTGAGGTGGCTGTAGCTCGATCCCACAGAGTACACCGAAGGCGCGTAAATCCGAGGCCGTCCACCGCCTACACCTTCCATGCCGCCGCTGCCGTTCCAGTAGATCGCGTTCGAAGTGAGTGCGCTGCCGAGGGTTTGCGATCCGTTGGGCAAATCCAGGAGCGCTGTCGAGTCACCGGTTTCGGTGAAGTGGTCGTAGGGATACGGGATGTTCGCGGTGCCGATGAAGCCAAATCCGTTTTGGTAATACGCACTGCCAATGAATCCGAGGCCGTGAGCGATTTCGTGGAGCGCGGCCGTGACAAAGTCATAAGTGCCCGAAGGCGTCGCACCGTCGATGCCGAAGTACCAATTGGCCGTGCTGCTAAAGGAGCATGTGATGTCCGATTGCTCGGATAAATCTGTTCCCCCCAGTGCATTGGCCAACGCAACCGCGTAGTAGGTGTCCTCAAATGGAGCACCATCGAAATTTTCCTGCAAGTTGGTGGGTGCGGCTTGGGCCAAGGCATTGGAACCCAATTCTTCCCAGGTTGCGTCGATCCGAATGGTGACATCGGACGCAATCAACACGGACCAGATGTCGACGGCATGGTCGAATGCGATGATGGCATCGCTCGGAAAGTTGTTGTAGTTCACGATGATGTTGACGTCGCGCGGCGCATCCGGTGTGTACCAAGCGGGTGCCGCAACGAAGGTGTTGGCGTCGCCCGGAATCGCCTCCAGTCCCTGACCGCAGGCATCATGCAAACAGTCACTGTTGGGCAAGCCGCAAATGCGCTGTGCCTGCATCGTTCCCACAGCGAAAACGCTGAAGACCGCGACCAACCAAATTCCGTGAGTATTCCAGGATTGCCAACGCATCAAAGCCCATTTTGGAAATTACAAGATAGTTCACGGTCATGGAATTTTTCGATTTCCGATGGCATTGCTATTTTTGTTAGCAAATCTGTAACATGCCGGACGCGCTCCCTCATTTAGCCCAACGATTGAAAAAACTCCGGAAGGAGCGCGGATTGACACAGCAGGAGCTCGCCGACCGCTTGGGATTGAAGCGCGCGGCTCTCGGTGCCTACGAGGAAGGCCGAGCCGAGCCGCGGCTCATCAATGTAGTGGCCATCGCTGACTTTTTCGAAGTGTCGGTGGACGCGCTGCTCAAAGGTGAAGGCGCAGATGATGCCCGAACACGTGGCCAATCCATGCGGGTGTTGTCTGTAGCGGTTGATTCATCGACGGATGAAGAGCGCGTGGCGGTGGTTCCGGTCAAAGCAGCTGCAGGCTACCTCGACGGCTACGGCGATCCAGATTACGTGCAGGGGCTTCCCACTTTTGGCCTGCCCCTTCCCGAAGTCACGCCCAACTTGACGCACCGACTTTTTCAAATCGAAGGGGAGAGTATGTTGCCGGTTCCCAGCGGGAGCTACATTTTGAGCACGTTTGAGGAAGATTGGCACCGCGTAGGCGGCATGCGCCCATACATCGTGGTGACCCGAGATCAAGGCGTGGTCTTCAAGCGCATTGAAAACCGCTTGGATACAATCCATAGGGATATGTGGTTGATTTCGGACAATCCGGATTTCCCGCCATACTCAGTGGCGCCAGGCGATGTGGTGGAAATTTGGCGAGCACGAGGCTACTTGGCGTTCGATTGGCCAACCCCTGCTTTCTCAGGAATGGAGCGGATTCAAGGCACTTTGGATTCGCTGCGTGCGGAGATACACGCGCTCAAGGCGGCGCGTTAGAAGGGGACGTAGAGAGTTTTTATACCCCCAAGGCGACCACTTCCTTCACCGCTTCGAGCTTGGACGTGAGGAGTTGCTCAATGCCTCCCTTCAGCGTTTGCATGCTCGAAGGACAACCGCTGCACGCACCGCGCATGTGCACGTAGACTTTACCGTCTTTGAAGGCCTTGAAGTCGATGGCACCGCCGTCTTGTTCCACAGCTGGACGTACAAATTCATCCAACAGGTGCTTGATTTCCGCATCGAATTCGGACGGAACGATATCGGATTCCGCGATGAACTCAACGTCAGGATCTGACTCGGCTGCAGCCGCAGGCTGTTCGGGCTCGGCCAATTTTTCTTGGACCTTCAGGAATGCTTCCGTGTCCACGGCGATCTCATTTTCCATCAACCATTCGCGGATGTATTCGCGCAACTGCTGGACAATCATTTCCCAACCCAGCGACTCATCCTTGCTCACGGAGACGAAAGCTCCACTGATGAACACGCCTTGCACGAAGGGGAAATTGAAAAGTTCTTCCGCGAGCGGCGAACACCACGACGCTTCCTCTTTGGATCGGAATTCTGCTTGGTGTTGGTCGGCAATCAAAGGCCGGTCGGCAACAAATTTCATGACCGCCGGATTGGGAGTCATTTCCGCATATACGCTGGTTGGGATTGGCATGGTGCAAAGGTAGTCGGCGTCTCGTAAATTGCCGATTCCAAAAGAAGACGAAAACCGGGAAGAAGATGAAATTATTGCAAAGCAGTTTGCGCCGCACGGGTTGGTTGGGTGTGATGGTCTTGATTGCATGGTTTGGCCAGGCGCAGGAGACCTTTCCAGTAAATGGCGTTGTGAACAAAAACCTCGTGCGCACCGCCCTGGAGCACGCTACCGTGCATGTCAATGCGACGGAAACCATCGAAGACGGGACCGTGGTGATCTACCAAGGTCGCATCGAGCAAGTGGGTCGATCGTCTGAAGTCCAAATAGATGGCGCCGTGGTGCGGCATGATTTGCAAGGCCTGCATGTGTACCCTTCGTTTGTGGATGTGCACAGCGCCTACGGGATGCCTGAAGCCCAACGCGAAGGGTGGAGCCGAGGCCCTCAAGATCTCAGCGACAAAAAGGGGGCTTACGGCTGGAATGAAGCGATTCGCCCCGAGACTTCTGCGGCGGCAGTTTTCGACCCCACGGCCGCTGAAAAATCCCGTGAGGCGTACTTGAAGGGTGGCTTCGGCGCGGTTGTTTCGCATGTTCAAGACGGCATCGTCCGCGGTTCAGGCGCTTTGGTCGCATTGTCGGAAGATCCGCGTCGTGCCTTACTCATGCCCACCGCCTCGGCACATTTTAGCTTTCGCAAAGGCACATCATCGCAAGACTACCCGCGATCGCTCATGGGTTCGACAGCGTTGTTGAAACAGACGTTTTTCGACGCCGATTGGTATGCCGATGCCAGCCGCATGAACGAACGTTTGGAGACCAATTTGTCATTGGAAGCGTTCAATGCCCAACGCGAGTTGCCGGCATTTTTTGAAGCGGGCGGATGGGAAGATGGATTGCGAGCTGATTTTGTGGCCGATGAGGTCGGGCACGAATTCATTTTGGTAGGAGGAAACAACGCCTACCAGCGATTGGATGAACTGATTGCCACGCAGGCGACGCTCGTGCTTTCGCTGGATTACCCAGCGCCGTTCGATGTGAGCGACCCGTTTACTTCACGGCTCGTGGGCTTGGATGAATTGAAACATTGGGAGCTGGCCCCGACCAATGCGTCACGTGTGCATGCTGCGGGGATTTCCTTTGCCTTCACGGCAGACGGCCTCGGAAGCCCGAGTGAAATCCGAGGAGCTGTTTGGAAATCCATTCAGCACGGTTTGCCTGAAGCAGTGGCGCTGGCAGCTTTGACGGAAGGCCCGGCTCGGCTTATCGGTGCTGAAGACCGCGTGGGCAGCATCGCTCCCGGTTTGGAGGCCAATGTCCTCGTCATGGACGGCCCGATCTTCCACCCGAACGCTCAATTGCTCGAAAATTGGGTGCAAGGCACACAGCATGCGTATGTGCAACGCGATGCCGTAGATGTTCGAGGCTCGTACGATTTGGCCATAGGCGATCAGGTGTTGCGCATGCAAGTGAAAGGAGATTTAGCCAAGCCCAAGGCGCACATTGCCATCGACTCGACAGAATTCAAGGTGAAATTCAATCCCGATGGTCGCATGGTGAGTTTGGGTTTTGAATTGGACACTTTAGGGCTCGACGGATGGTGGCGCTTGTCAGGTAACGTTTGGATGGACAGCCGGATTTGGGAGGGACGCGGTCAACGTGCTGATGGTTCATGGTTTGAGTGGAGCGCCGTTCGTCAAAATGAAGCCGAATCCACAGACGCAGATTGGAGCGCTAAGCAGGACTCAGCGGCGGGCGAAGTCATTTGGCCGTTCGTGGCATACGGCAACGTGGAACGCCCCACCCAGCAAACGGTTTGGTTCGAGGGCGCCACGGTTTGGACATGTGACGAAGCCGGCAAATTGGAAAACGCGGATGTGGTCATTCGCAACGGCGAAATCCTCGCAGTTGGGCAAGGGTTGGATGAGGCGGCTGTATTTGGCAGCAACATTCCTGCATATGAACGGATCAACGCCCGAGGGAAACACCTCACACCGGGCATCATCGATGAACACACGCACATTGCCGCAACTCGGGGCATCAACGAAGGCACCCAGGCGAGCAGCGCGGAGGTCAGCATCGAGTCGTCCGTCAATAGCGAAGACGTCAACATTTACCGCCAGTTGGCAGGGGGCGTAACCACGGCTCAAATTCTGCACGGATCGGCCAACCCCATCGGCGGCCAAAGCGCCATCATCAAATTCCGTTGGGGTGCATCCCCTCGCGAAATGCTATTCGAAGACGCTTCGCCCTTCATCAAATTTGCCCTCGGTGAAAATGTGAAGCAAAGCAATTGGGGCAACGATTACCGTTCCCGTTTCCCACAAACGCGCATGGGGGTTGAGCAGGTGTATTACGATCATTTTTACCGCGCTCGTGAATATGATCAAGCCTGGAAGGATTACAACCAGCTCGTGCGAAATGCCAGCCGTCGCTCACGCAAGAACAACACCCTTCCGGCTGCACCGCGAAAAGATTTGGAATTGGAAACACTCGCGCAAATCCTCAACGAAGAGCGATTTGTTACGTGCCACAGCTACCGCCAAGACGAAATCAACATGCTGATGCACGTGGCTGATTCCATGGGCTTCACCATCAATACGTTTACCCACATCCTTGAAGGTTACAAGGTCGCCGACAAGATGGCCGCACATGGCGCGGGTGGCTCGAGTTTCAGCGACTGGTGGGCATATAAATTCGAAGTAAAGGATGCCATTCCCTATAACGGCGCCGTACTTCATGGGCAAGGCATCGTGACGGCGTTCAATTCCGATGATGCCGAGATGGCGCGCCGCCTCAACCAAGAAGCGGCCAAAGCCGTCAAGTACGGAGGTGTCTCGGAGGAGGAAGCATTGAAGTTTGTGACGCTCAATCCGGCAAAGCTCCTGCGCATTGATCACCGCGTGGGGTCGATTGCCGTGGGTAAAGACGCGGACCTTGTGCTCTGGGATGACCATCCGCTCAGCATTTACGCACGCGCCGAACAAACCTATGTGGATGGCGTGAAATACTTTGACTTGGATGACGATGCAGCGAAGCGGGATTGGATGCAATCCGAACGCGCGCGCCTTGTGCAAGCCATGAATAAAGCCGCTGATGGTGGCGGTCGGGCACCTACGGAACGCCCACGATTTCATTACCACTGTGACACCTTAACCGACGAGAACCGATGAACAGCAAAGCACTACTGATGTTGGGATGGGGACTGCTTTCTGCGGTCTGGGCTTGGGCACAACCGACGCCTGCTCCTGTACAATCCGAATCCATTCTCGTATTGAATGGTACAGCCCACCTTGGAACGGGCGATGTGTTGGAGAACAGCGCCATCGGCTTTCGCGACGGTAAAATCGATTACGTGGGCTTCGCACGAAGCGTCGACCGCGCGCGATACGACCGCGTCATCGAGGCCAAAGGCCATCACGTCTATCCGGGTTTCATTGCACCGAACTCCACTTTGGGATTGCAAGAAATCGGGGCGGTTAGGGCCACAAGGGATGACGCAGAAGTGGGCACATTCAAGCCACACGTGCGCTCCATCATTGCATTCAATACAGATAGTGAGGTCACACCCACCGTGCGTTCAAACGGCGTTTTAATGGGCCAAATCACACCGCGTGGCGGCGTCATCAGCGGTTCGAGTTCGTTCGTTCATTTCGACGGATGGAATTGGGAAGATGCTGCGCTGCGGACCGTGGACGGCATCCATTTGAACTGGCCATCGACCCATCACCGCCACCGAGAGAACGGAACCATTGACGTGCGCAAGCGCAAGTCATACGATCAAGAACGCCACGAAATCCAACGCTTCTTCACCGAAGCCAAAGCCTATGCTGAGGATGTGAAGCGGCCCAGTACGGCGGTCAAAGACCTGCGTCAAGAAGCGATGCGCGGCTTGTTCAACGGCAGCTTGCGACTTTACGTTCATGCCGACGACGTCCGCCAAATCACCGAAGCCGTGCATTTCAAACGAGAGCTCGGCATTCGGCATCTGGTCATCATTGGTGGGTATGACGCGCCGTTGGTAGCGGATTTGTTGCGCGATAACAACGTTCCCGTAATGGTGAAACGCTTGCATACGCTGCCTCGATTTGCAGAAGACGATGTCGATCAGCCATTCCGATTGGCGAAGGAATTGGAGGATGAAGGCGTGTTGTATTGCCTGCAAAATGCCGGGGGCATGGAGCATATGGGTGTTCGGAATTTGCCGTTTTATGCTGGAACCGCACACGCCTATGGCTTGACCTATGAGCAGGCGGTTCAGAGCATTACGCTGAACGCGGCGAAGATCATTGGAGTGGATGCGTTTTGTGGAAGCCTGGAAACAGGAAAGGACGCCACCCTCTTCATTTCAGATGGTGACGCCCTTGACATGCGGACCAATTATGTGACGGACGCTTTTATCCAAGGCCGCGCGATTGATTTGGACAACCGACAGCGCCAGCTCTATCGGAAATACCAAACCAAATACGGCGCACCGATCCTGGACTAACGCCTGCGCGACGTTTACTGAATCTGGACGTAGAGTTCCTTTGGTGATTTGACCTCATACCGGAAGGTGCGTTGGATTTCTTCACCGGGTTTGATTTCCAAATCCCAGAGAACCTGACCGGTCCCTTTGTCGACTTCTGCTCCGTCGAGTTTGAGTCGATTGATCTCGATTTCCTCGTTGTCGGCGATAGGCAGTTGGTCGTCGATTTGAATGTGAATGGTGGCGTCCTTTCGGTTCGTCGCCGTGAAGACATATTCACGCAGGAATTCCTTTTTGCCGCTGATCAAGCTTGAGCGGTCTTCGCGCATGGTGCGTTTCCGGCGTACCTGAATCGACGGGTCTGGGCCCAATGAAATGGATAACGTGTCTTGGGCGAAGTCAAGCCGGAGTTGGCTTTCTCCGACGTAGTCGTCTTCAAAATAGATGTGCATACGGCCGTTGATGAGGTCCAATTCTTCCCAATCGGTGAACAACGCCGTCAAGTACACTTGCGGATCGAGTTTGGGGGTGCATTGGTACAGGTATTCCACGGGCAACTGATGCTCGAGGACGCGCACCGCATGCGGATTTCCGTCGGCAGGGATGTCATAGCGCGCACTCACGTCAAAACGGGTTTGCGTCGGATTGTGTTCCACAGCGACCGGCGCGAAATTCATGGCTTGATTGGAGTCAAACTCTTCGCGACGCCGGGCACGAGGGGAGAAGAGTGCTTCCCGTTCGTCCAGCTCTGCGGTGGCTTGAACCGACTCCAAAACGGAGACATCCGGCGAAAGGGATACGTTCATCACGGGATCACTCACGTTCAGTGTCTCCACCACGTGGCCTATGCTGGAGTATTGGATGGTACTCACGCCTGCTGGAACGGAGAGGCTATAAAACCCGTTGATGTCTGTCACCACCCGATTGCTGCCTACGCTCACTTGTGCACCGATCAACGGCTGTCCATTGGTGTCATACAGTTGCCCCCGGATTTGCTGGACATTGGGGTTGTAGGGTTTCGCTTTGAGCCAGGCATTTGCTGCGCCAGCCTGCTGTCCGTATATGGCGTTGCCGTCGAGGCTCCAAGGCCGGAGTACAGGCTTCGATCGGTTTTTGCTGGGCGTACCAGTGGCAATGCTGAGGCCTACATTTTCCCAGGCCTCTCCTGTATTCTGGTAAACCAAGGCTTGGTATTCTAATTTCAACGGCTCGGTGATGTCCGATACGCGGGCGTTGTATGACGGATTCCAACCGGCGTTGTTCATCCAATAGCTCAGCAACAGCTTTCCTTCGGTGGCGCGTTCCGCTTCCACATTGACGATGACTTCCAACGATGTCTCGGTTCTCAATTGGGGCAGCGCATTCGATTTCCGATCGATGGCGTACATGGACTCCTGGATTCCCGCAATGCGTTTTTGGAGGTCGAGCCGGCCGGTTTGAATGGCTTCGAAGCGCTCGCGAAAGAATTCCGAGGCGCGGATCAATCGCTCGAGGTCGACGCCGCTATCCTTCACGGTGAAGCCTTGGTTGTTCAGGAGCAACTGCTCTTCTCGGTCGAAGATGACGTTTTGGGTGTTGAGTTGGTTGATTTGCTTTTGCAGTTCATTCCGTTCGATTTGCAGACGATTGCGCTCGTCCGCAGTACTGGCTCCGCTTAAGGTGTCGGTGTGGTATCGATGTGAGATGCTCAGCACCTGAAAGGGGCCGTTACCGGTCAGGCGAATTTGTGCGGGGTCAATGGCGGTGTTGAGGTCTTGGAACACGACGGTGGACAATCCCGACGCGAGATCGACATCCGCGATCCGTTCAATTTGTGCACCTTGTTGGTAGACGACCACGTGATCGATTTGCGTGGCCACGGCCACTTCTTTTGATGATGAGGGGGAGTTAGAGGCGATTGCCGCGAAGTTGAAGGCGGCAAAACTGAGGGCCATGAGGGCGTTTTTCATGAAACTTGATTTGTGCGATGATGATTTCACCGCTTCAAACCAAGGAGCATGCCAAAATTTTAAAACCCGATTTTTTCGCGGACGCGTTGGAGCACCGGTTGGGCCACTTCACGCGCGCGCGCCGCGCCTTTTGCCAACTCTGCATCAAGGGCTGCTCTATCGCTCATCCACCGATGAAACTCGGCCCGCTCTCGGGCAAATCCGTCTACGACGGCTTCTAGCAAGGCTTTTTTGGCATGGCCCCAGCCGTATCCACCGGCGCGCAACGATGCGGCCATGTCCGCGGCATCTGATGGGGAGGCAACGAGTTTGTACAACTGATGCACAACGGCGCTGTCTGGATCCTTCGGATCTTCGAGCGGCGTGGCGTCGGTGATGATTTCTTTGTTGATTCGCTTTTTCAATGCGCCAGGATCGGCAAAGATGTCCAGGGTATTGCCTTTGGATTTGGACATTTTACCGCCATCCAATCCAGGGATTAGTTGCGTGTCCTCCCGGATCATTTCCTGCGGCACGACAAACGTCTCGCCCATCTTGTGGTTGAAACGGCTAGCGACGTCTCTGGTCATTTCCAAGTGCTGCAATTGGTCTTTTCCAACGGGCACAAAATCCGCATCGTACAGCAATATGTCCGCTGCCATGAGCATGGGATAGGAAAACAAGCCGCCGTTTACGTCTTCCAAACGGTCTGCTTTGTCCTTGAAGCTGTGCGCCAAGGTGAGTCGCTGGTAGGGAAAGAAACAGTTTAAATACCACGCCAGCTCGGTCACTTCCGCAACATCGCTTTGGCGGTAAAAAACGGTACGCTCGGTGTCCAATCCGAAGGCGAGCCAGGCCGCAGCTACGGCATAGGTGTTTTCGCGCAACGTAGCCCCATCCTTCACTTGCGTGAGGGAATGCATGTCTGCGATGAACAGGAAGGATTCGTTGTCCGTTTGATGGGCCAAATCAATGGCGGGGCGAATTGCGCCCAACAAGTTCCCCAAATGCGGTGTTCCGGTACTTTGTATGCCTGTGAGAATGCGTGCCATGCGTTCCAAATTTACGTTGGCTTGGGCGGTTCTCCGGGCACCGACCAAAGGAATTATTGAACGACTTCATCCACCGGTCGGATGCGGTAGGCGTCGGCACGGATGCTGTCGCGCTCGGCGCCGAATCCAACGGCAAAGAAATACAATCGTTCGGGCAGTTCCTGGATCATGAAATGGAGGTTGCCCCGGGTCCAGTTACCCAGGTGATCTCCAGACGATGCAACCGGGACGTGCTCTAGCCATTGCCGTTCACCGTTGGGCCATTCGGCTTCTGCAATCCATTCGAATTGCAAGGCGTCGCGACCGGCGTGATTTCCGCCATGCCAAAACCAGCAACTAGCTTCCATTTCACGGTTCAGCCAGGAGCTGTCGGGTCGCACCGTGTCGATGAGCAGGTATTCGTTTTGTCGTCCGGCCTTGATGGCCCCGCCTTCAAGCGCTTCAGCGAACGGTTGTTGATTCAGGCCCTTCCACCGCAGGTCAGTCGAATCGGGAAGACCCCAATCCGCATTGCTGTGCGTGTCACTTGAGAAAAACGCGTCAAGCGCCAGGATCCGAATTTGCGGATCGGAAGTGGGGACCGCTGCGGACCAAAGTCGCCGATCGTCGGCCTTCCACGTTTCGGGGGCGTCGCACGCATACAGAAGAACATTTTGTGAACGGGCTTCCGAAGGGATTGCCTCGTACAAGTCATTTTTTGGCAGTTTTTCATGCCCCATCCATTCCATCAATGCCCGGGATTCGGAAATGCTCATGCGAGTGAGATGAGTCGCTGTGACCGGCAATCCCGTGTGAAAAGAAGCGGCCAATGCGTCACGGTGTGCTGCGATACTGCCCTCCCTTCCTACGCTTTCGCTGCCCATTTGGAACCAGGGAACTGGGTGAATGGCCACGGCGTCATGCGTTTTTGCCAATCGGCGGAGCGATTCAATCGGCTGGTGAGGTGTGGAAAACGGGTTGGGCTGAAGCTCCATTTGATTGCGTGCCTCTGCTTGCATCCACCAAGCATCCGCGGCAAACAGCGCAATCAAAATGAGGGGCAGGATTCGCCCTTTTCGCTGGGCTACCCACCATATGGTTGCGATGGGAAACGCCCATACGGCTGGCCAAGTAAAGCGGCCGATGGCTCGGAATTGCTGGAAAAGTTTGGTTTGTTCGAGCCAAGCCTCGCGCCCGGTTAGAAAGGGCTCACCGACAGCCACCGCAAACAAAACGACGCCCGCGACCAACCCCGACCACAGTCCGATGGGTGCTTGGATCTGCTTTTGGCGTTGCCACAATTTCCAAAATCCGAATGAGAGCGCTCCCAGCATGAAAAACCACGTACCGGTCCCTAGGAATCCCCAAGCCTCCCAGGTTGTCAATCCCCAACCCAATTCGCGGCGAACGGCACCCAGCGGACCGTGAGAAGGCAGCAGCGCAGCATTCCATCGGCTTACATTGTCCCAAAAACCAAAGGGCCGATCGGTTCGAAATGGATGCCCGTCCGTCAGGGCGAGCAACCCCAAGTAAAGGAGCAGGGGCGAAGCGGCCGTGACCATGAGTTGAGTCAACTGATGGACGCTATGCTTTCGCTGAAAAAGCCAGTGCAATCCGCCAACCAAACCGGCAAAGGCAGTAGCGACCGCTCCGAGGTAGGCATGTGTGAACAGCCAAATGCTGAGGTTCAGGAATTGGACGAAAGCGCGCCGCCATGAAGGGCACTCATTCCAACGCAACTGAAGCCACCATGAAAGGGGCAGGGCCACGCTATACGCCAGGGCATAATGCCCCGTCCAGCGCAGCGCTTGGGGATGAAACAAGGGGATAAGGCTGCACGCCAATGGAACCCACCACGTGCGCACGCGAAAATGATTGGCAATTTTCACCAAGACACCCGCGGCAGCTCCCCATGAAGCGATGATGAGGAGGTGGAGCAGTCCTGCGGTCCATTCCGCGGGGATCAGGCCGGGAACGAGCCAACCGCCCGTGAGCCAGGCAAGGAGTGGATGCCCGTCTGTGTAAAACACGTGCTCGGAAAATGGCCAGCCCATGCCATGGAACTCGGCGCTGAATGGAGTTCCGTGTGCCCATTGCCACGCCAACGTGTACACGTTCTTCACCGCGTCTCGGCTTGAAGCGAGCAACACGCTGTTGGGCTGGAAAAAAACGTCAGGATGCAAAAAAGCCACCCACAACCACGTGAGACCGGCTGCAGACCAGCTTGGACTCGGGCGTTGGATGGCTTTTTTGAAGGGCATGAGTGTGCCCGAAATTAGTTGTACCTGCTTTAGCAGTATTCGTCGAAAGCCATTTGGAGGTTCTCGGCAATCATTTCCGCCGTGCGGCCTTCGATGTGGTGGCGCTCAATCATGTGCACCAAGCGACCGTCCTTGAACAAACCTATGCTGGGTGAGCTAGGCGGGTAAGGCAGCATGAACTTCCGCGCACGATCCACGGCTTCACGGTCGACTCCAGCAAAAGCGGTGGTGAGGTGCTCGGGCAGTTTGCTGTGTTGCAAAGCGAGTTTGACACCGGGGCGCATGGAGCCTGCGGCACAACCGCAAACGCTGTTGATCACCACGAGCGTGGTGCCGGCAGCATTCAGTGCGGTGTCAACATCCTCGGGCGTCAACAATTCTTTCACTCCGGCCTCGGTGAGGTCGGTTTTCATAGGGGCTACGAGTTCGGGTGGGTACATGGTGTTGGATTTACGCCTCGTCGCTCGGTGCCGTTGAGCGGAGGTACAGTTCGTCGTATTGTTCGTCGTGAATGGGGCTTGGCGCGTCAATCATGACGTCGCGGCCTGAGTTGTTCTTTGGGAAGGCGATGAAATCCCGGATGCTATCGCTGCCGCCGAAAAGCGAACAGAGTCGGTCGAAACCGAGGGCCAGGCCGCCGTGGGGCGGCGCACCGTATTGGAAGGCGTTCATCAAGAAGCCAAACTGCGCTTCTGCCTCCTCTGGACTAAAGCCGAGCAGGTCGAACATGCGCGACTGGACGGCCTTGTCGTGGATTCGAATGGAACCGCCACCGATCTCAACGCCGTTGATGACCATGTCGTACGCGTTGGCCCGAACGGCGCCGGGGTCGCTGTCGATGAGGTCGAAGTGTTCAGGTTTGGGTGAGGTGAACGGGTGGTGCATGGCGTGGTATCGCTCCGTGTCCTCGTCCCACTCAAGCAGCGGGAAGTCTATGACCCACAGCGGCTTGAAGGTTTTTGGATCGCGTAAGCCTAACGCACCTCCCATGTGCAAGCGCAACTCGTTGAGCTGGCGGCGAACGGTGTGGAGATCGCCCGAGAGCATGAGCATGAGGTCGCCCGCTTGAGCCCCAGAGTGGCTTGCCCAGGCTGCGAGTGCATCACCGTCAAAGAATTTGTCCACGCTGGATTTGAAGGTGCCGTCTTCATTGCATTTGCAGTAGACGAGCCCTTTGGCGCCAATTTGTGGCCGTTTGACCCAATCGGTCAAGGCGTCCAGCTGCTTGCGGGTGTAATCTGCACATCCTGGAGCCACGATGCCAAGTACGGCTTCTGCGCCGTCGAAAACGCCGAAGCCTTTACCTTGAGCGACCGGTCCGAAGTCGACGAATTCCATGCCGAAACGCACATCGGGCTTGTCGCTTCCATATCGCTCCATTGCCTCGTCATAGGTCATGCGAGGGAACGACTCGATGTCCACGTTCAACACCGTTTTAAAGAGGTGGCGAACGAGATCTTCAAATGTTTGGAGAACGTCTTCTTGTTCCACAAACGCCATCTCGCAATCGATTTGTGTGAATTCCGGCTGGCGGTCGGCGCGCAAGTCTTCGTCGCGGAAGCACTTGACGATTTGGTAGTACCGATCGTATCCGCTCACCATGAGCAGCTGCTTAAACGTTTGCGGGCTTTGGGGCAACGCGTAAAACTGACCAGGATTCATCCGTGAAGGCACTACGAAATCACGAGCGCCTTCCGGCGTGGATTTGATCAGATACGGGGTTTCGACTTCAATGAATTCTACCGCATCGAGGTACTTGCGCGTTTCAATGCTCAATCGGTGCCGAAGCATGAGGTTGCGTTGAACGGGCTTTCGGCGCAAATCCAAGTAGCGAAATTGCATGCGCAAATCATCCCCACCGTCCGTATCGTCTTCGATGGTGAAAGGTGGTGTTTTGCTCGCGTTTAAGATTTCCAATTTGGTGACATCGATCTCGATATCGCCGGTGGGCATCTGGGCGTTTTTGGATTCGCGGATTTTGACGGCACCCGTCACCTTGATGACAAATTCCCGGCCGAGTTTTCGTGCTTTTGAGCACAAGGCTTCATTGGAATCCATATTGAAGGCCAATTGCGTCAAACCGTAGCGGTCCCGGACGTCTACGAAGGTCATTCCTCCCAAATCACGGGTGCGTTGGACCCATCCGCTCAAGGTTACGGATTGTCCTGCATGTTCGGCGCGCAGTTCGCCACAGGTGTGCGTTCGATGCATGAGTGCAGTGTTCGTTCAGCGTTTTTTCAGTCGCACAAAGGTACTACGAGACAGGCGGTCTTTCCTATTGTCGGGAAGCGGTCGGGCGTTGTGTAGATTTGCGATATGGAGCATCACAGAAAACGGTTGAATGAATTGCGCCAACAGGCGGTGCAAGGTGGTGGGGAGAAGCGCATTGAATCGCAGCATGCAAAGGGTAAACTCACGGCACGTGAACGGCTGAATTTGCTGTTGGATCCTGGGAGTTTTGAGGAATTGGGCATGTTGGTTAAGCACCGGTCGACCAATTTTGGGCTGGACAAGCAGCAAATTTTGGGCGATGGGGTGGTCACCGGTTATGGCCGAGTGAACGGCCGGTTGGTGTACGTTTTCAGTCAGGATTTCACCGTCCTCGGGGGCTCATTGGCTGAGGCACATGCCAAAAAAATATGCCGCATTATGGATTTGGCCATGCAGAACGGCGCACCGCTCATCGGCTTGAACGACAGTGGGGGCGCGCGCATTCAAGAGGGTGTGGTTTCGCTCGGTGGGTATGCAGACATTTTTTACCGCAACGTACGAGCGAGCGGGGTGATTCCACAGTTGAGTGCCATCCTCGGACCGTGCGCTGGAGGGGCCGTGTATTCCCCAGCCCTTACCGATTTTATCTTCATGGCAGAAGGAACGAGTTACATGTTTGTGACTGGTCCAAACGTCGTCAAAACAGTCACGCACGAGGAAGTGTCGAGCGAAGACCTCGGCGGAGCGAAAGCGCACGCGATGAAATCGGGGGTCACCCATTTCACGGCGCCGAATGAGGCACAAGTCATCCAGCACATCAAAGACGTGCTGAGTTATCTGCCTCAAAACTGCGAAGAAGATCCTGCGCCGTTGGCCTACACTCCGGGTGATGAGGTTCGCCCCGCCTTGGATGAGGTGGTGCCGGAAAACGCCCAACAACCTTATGACATTCGCCAAGTCGTAAACGAAGTCTGCGATGCGGGATCGTTCACGGAGGTACAAAAGGATTACGCTGAAAACATCGTGTGCGGATTTGCGCGTCTCGCGGGCAAGAGCATTGGCGTGGTGGCGAATCAGCCAGCGTTTTTGGCCGGCGTGTTGGACATCAAGGCTTCTACAAAAGCTGCACGATTTGTAAGGACTTGCGATGCGTTCAACGTGCCCTTGCTCGTCTTTGAAGATGTACCAGGCTTTTTGCCGGGAACAGACCAAGAATGGAACGGCATCATCTCCAACGGCGCGAAACTGCTCTACGCATTTAGCGAAGCAACGGTGCCGCGTATCACGGTCATAACGCGCAAAGCGTACGGTGGAGCTTATGACGTGATGAACAGCCAACACATTGGGGCGGACATGGTATACGCTTGGCCTACGGCTGAAATTGCCGTGATGGGGGCGAAAGGTGCAGCGGAGATCATCTTCAAGCGGGAAATCGCAGCTTCAGATAATCCAGAGGCGACCTGGAAGGAAAAGGAAGCGGAGTATGCAGAGTTGTTCGCACATCCGTACAATGCAGCGGCCCGAGGTTATGTGGATGAGGTCATTCTTCCACACAACACCCGGGCCAAACTGATTCGAGCATTTGACATGCTCCAAAACAAAGTCGACACGCTCCCGCGCAAGAAGCACGGAAATTTGCCGCTTTAAGCGGTTATTTTGCGACGCGCTTGATGGAGCAGCCGATGGCTTTCGTTTCCGACACCGATACGGGGTTTCCGGCAGCGAGCGCCGCAATGGCATCCTGTACATAACGGGATTCCACCGCATCTGCATCGCTGACGTTGTCGTCGATGGCACCGCGGTATACGAGCGTCATGTTCTTGTCAAACAAGTAGACATGGGGCGTTTTGAGAGCGCCAAAGGCATCTGCCAAACGATGGCCTGAGTCAAGCAGATAGGGCATTCCGTAAGCATTCTCCTTCGCATGCGATTTCATCGCTTCCATGCTGTCGTGGTTGTCTCGTTTGGCCTCGTTTGAATTCACCAACACCATCGAAACACCGTTTTCTTTCGCAAAAGCAGCCGTTTCATTGTAGCGACCTTCCCAACCGTCACTCTTCTCGCCGTTGCCGATTACGAATGGGCAGGTGTTGCAGCTGAAAACCACCAACACACCATTGGGACCTGCAGCGGTATTGAGGCTCATTTGGGTGCCATTTACATTCATCATCAGCGCATCGGCAAGGGGTGCCTTGGCGCCGATAGCCAGTTCAGGTTGTGGCTCAAATGCTGGGCTTGCGCTCATTAAAAGCAACCCGAATGCGGCCAGTGCAGCCACACTCAAGGCTGCACGAAAGGGGGTAAAAATGTTTGTCATGTTATCAATAACCATTTGGTTTGGGACGAAGTTCGCTAAACTCTTGGCGAATTCATCCTCCATACCATGCAAAAGGATGTGAATCGTACCCTCGCTGGAGCGCGATAATTACTTAATGAGCAAGGCGTCCCCATATGCGAAGAAACGGTACTTCTCCTTCATCGCCTCTTGGTATGCTTCCATGGTCAACTCGTATCCAGCAAATGCGGAGCTCAACATGAGCAACGTGCTCTGTGGTGTGTGGAAGTTTGTAATCAAAGCGTCCGAAATCTTGAAATCGTATTTCGGAAAAATGAATTTGTTGGTCCAACCGCTGTAGGGCTTCAGCGTATCTGTGGTGCTCACGGATGTTTCCATGGCGCGCATCGCGGTCGCTCCAACGGAGACCACACGCTTTCCTTCTGCCTTTGCCCGGTTGACTCGTGTCACGCAATCTTCCGGAATGATCAACTGTTCGGAGTCGACTTTGTGTTTCGTCAGGTCTTCAACTTCCACAGGTCGAAACGTGCCTAAACCGATGTGGAGCGTCAAGAACGTCATGTCAATTCCTTTGATTTCCAATCGTTTCAAAAGCTGCTTTGAAAAGTGCAGGCCGGCTGTGGGAACAGCTACGGCGCCTAATTTATCGGCGTAAATGGTCTGGAATCGCTCTCGGTCTTCGGGCTCTACTTCCCGCTCGAGGTATTTCGGGATGGGTGTTTCGCCCAACTGAAAAATGACTTCCATAAATTCTTCATACGAACCATCGAACAAAAAGCGTAAGGTCCGTCCACGCGAGGTGGTGTTGTCAATGACTTCGGCAACGAGTTCATCGTTCTCACCAAAGTACAATTTGTTTCCAATCCGAATTTTTCGCGCGGGATCGACCAATACATCCCACAAGATGCTTTCGCGATTCAACTCGCGGAGCAAGAATACCTCGATTACGGCACCTGTTTTCTCTTTGTTGCCGTAGAGTTTTGCTGGGAAAACCCGTGTGTCGTTCGCGACAAATACATCTCCTTCATCGAACTCATCTAGTACGTCTTTGAACATCTTGTGCTCGATTTTACCTGAGTCTTTGTGCACCACCATCAACCGGCTGTCGTCGCGGTTGTCGAGGGGGTGTTTAGCAATCAGGTCGGGCGAAATGTCGTACTTGAAGGAAGATAACTTCATGGCATGGAAATGGTCGGCAAAGCTAAGGAATTCGAAATCAAAGGTCAACCGCTTTGTTGAGGTTGGTTCTTGGCATGGTGTCGATGGCGACTAGAACAGCTTCCAAAGAGGCACAACGTGCCAATTCAAAAGACCCACTTCGGGTTCGTTTGAGGGAAGTGAGGTAGCCCCCAACTTCCAGTGTTTTACCCAAGTCTCGTGCCAGAGCGCGAATATAAGTACCCTTGGTGCAGTCGATGGTGGCGTTGACTTGGACGACTGGATGGCCGTCGACAAGCCGCGGCTCTGCAGAGGTGATTTCAAAGGTGGATACCGTGATTTCGGCGGGCTTGAGGTTGATCTCTCCACCTTTTCGGGCTACCGCGTACGCCTTTTGGCCGTCCACTTTTTTTGCACTGTAGAGTGGCGGCATTTGTTGGATTTTCCCTGTCCATTTTTGAGCTCCTGAGCGAATCGCTTCTAGGGTCAAGTGATGTGCATCGGTCCATCGGTCCACAGGGAGTTCTGCATCCAAGCAAGGTGTTGTGGCGCCCAAGCAAATCCCGGCTTCGTAGGTTTTGGAGTCGGATTGAAGGGATTCGATCGACTTGGTAGCGCGTCCTGTGCAAATGACCAATACCCCGGTAGCAAGAGGGTCGAGAGTCCCGGCGTGACCCACTTTGATTTTCTTGATGCCCAGCGCACGGCGGAGATGGTATCGGAGTTTATTCACCACATCAAATGAGGTCCAGCCGAGGGGTTTGTCCACGAGTAGGATTTGACCCGCTAAAAACGCGGAAGGGTTGGTGAAATCCATCAGAGCCAGTTCCTTCATGCTTTCACTCTTCATGGGCTGAGGGTTCTGGTGCTCGATAATCAGGGGCAGCTTCTTCTGCGCGCAGCCCAGCAATGTCTTCCAAGACACGCAAAGCGGCCAACGGGCTCGTGATGTGATCTATGCTCATGCGCAATCCGTTGTTTCGTTGGTACATTTTGGTGTCTCGCGCGTGGTGCTTCAAGTAGTTCAAAATGCGCGCAAACGTGGGGCCTTGGAAAAAAGGACTTTCCTCATCGGCCACGAATGCAGCGATGAGTTTTTCGCCTTTGAGCACAATTTTCTCCATCCCCAAATACTCGGCCAACCAACGCAGGCGAATGGTTTCGATTAAGTCTTCCGTTTCTTGCGGCAGTGGGCCAAAACGGTCTTCCAGGCGTCCTTTGAAGTGAATCAAATCGGCCGCCTTGTCTAAATCATCCAATTCGCGATACAAGGAAATACGCTCGGGAATGTCCCCAACATAATGATCTGGAATCATCAGTGCGAAATCGGTTTCAATGACCGCTTCCGATACGTAGCGCCGATCGGCTTTTTGGTCTTCGTCGAAAAGCTCAGCAAAGGACTCTTGCTTGAGTTCTTGGACGGCTTCGGCAAGTATTTTTTGGTACATATCGAAGCCCAATTCCGAGATGAATCCGCTTTGTTCACCGCCCAGCAAATCACCGGCGCCCCGAATGTCCAGGTCGCGCATGGCAATTTGAATGCCGCTACCTAAATCGCTGAATTGTTCAATGGCTTGGAGTCGCTTTCGGCTCTCGTCGGGCAACAGGCTGAGGGGGGGAGAGAGCAAATAACAGAATGCCTTTTTGTTTGAACGGCCTACGCGGCCACGAAGCTGATGGAGGTCGCTGAGGCCGAATTGATGGGCGTCATTGATGATCATAGTATTGGCATTGCTAATGTCAATTCCAGACTCAATGATGGTGGTGGCAACGAGGACATCATAAGCTCCATCGATGAATTGGGCCATCACGTCTTCGAGTTGTTTTCCCTCCATCTGACCGTGTCCGATTCCTATGCGAGCGTCCGGAACCAACCGCGAGATCATCCCAGCAACTTCCTGAATATTTTTGACCCGGTTGTTGACGAAATAAACTTGGCCGCCGCGACTCAATTCATAAGACACCGCGTCTCGTATGACCTCTTCGCTAAAGGGCGAAAGGGTGGTTTCGACCGGTTGGCGATTGGGGGGTGGGGTGGCGATGGTGCTCAGGTCCCTGGCACCCATCAAGCTGAACTGGAGGGTGCGAGGAATGGGGGTAGCGGTTAGGGTTAGGGTGTCGACATTGGCTCGTAAGGTTTTGAGCTTGTCTTTTACGGCGACACCGAACTTCTGTTCTTCGTCAATGATAAGCAACCCTAGGTCTTTGAAGAGTACGCGTTTCCCAACAAGCGCATGCGTTCCGATCAATATATCGACTTGTCCAGCCTCTAATTTTTTTAAGGTTTCAGTGAGTTTCTTACCGGTTTTGAATCGGTTGATGTAATCTACCGTAACCGGAAAATCGCGAAGTCTTCGTGAGAAGCTCCGGAAGTGCTGCATGGACAAAATGGTGGTTGGGACCAACACGGCAACCTGCTTTCCATCGGCTGCAGCTTTGAACGCGGCCCGTATCGCCACCTCGGTTTTCCCGAATCCCACATCACCGCACACCAATCGGTCCATGGGGGTGGCGCGCTCCATGTCTTTTTTGACCGCTTTGATTGCCGCATGTTGGTCCGGGGTCTCTTCGAACATAAAACTCGCCTCAAGTTCATGGAGCATGTAATTGTCAGGCGAAAACGAAAATCCTGTTGATGATTTACGCTTGGCATACAACTTCAACAAATCAAATGCAAGTTCCTTGACGCGCGTCTTGGTTTTTGCCTTGGTGGCAGCCCAAGTTCCGGTACCGAGTTTGCTGATTTTTGGGGTGCTTCCTTCCTTTGAGGAGTACTTGGATATGCGGTGAAGGGAGTGGATGTTGACGTATAGCACATCTCCTCCTTTGTAGCTCAATCGAATGGCCTCTTGTTCCTTTCCGTTGACGTCGATTTTCTGCAGACCACCGAATTGCCCGATGCCGTGATCGATGTGCACGACGTAGTCACCGGGCTGCAGGGAAGAGAGCTCTTTCAAGGTCAATGCTTGTTTGCTCTTTTTGAAGCCTTCTTTCAGCCGGAAGCGGTGGTACCGTTCGAACAATTGGTGATCGGTATAAACCAAGAGTTTGAGCTGTTTATCGACGAAACCTTGGCTCAATTCCAACGGAATGGGATGATGTGGGACCTCGGCTTCGCGGTCGGCGAAAATGTCGTGTAAGCGCTCAATCTGGGTGGCTTGTCCCGCGACAATAACGTTGTGATAGCCTTGGCGGTGATTCGCTTGCAGATTCGACGTGATGAGATCGAAATTTTTATTGAAACTCGGCTGCGGCATCATGTCCCAATCAATAACCAATCGTTCAGGAAATGTGGTGCCGCCATCGAACTCGATTATGTGGAAAGGATCGAGGAGGGATTGAAGCCGTTCTGGGGCAATGAATAGTTTGTCTGGCGCGGTAAATTTCAAGGCGTCGCTCACCCGTTCGAACGCACTTTCTGCGCGCTCCATGGCCTTTTCGAGCTGGCGTTCCGTGCGCTTGGCATCCGCCATCCAAATTCGCGTGTCGGCCGGAATGAAGTTGAAAAGCGGCTCGACGGATTCATGCAGGCTTTGGTCCCCAATATTCGGCACCACAACGGCACGCGTCATCTTATTGACGCTCAGTTGACTAACAGGGTCAAATTTTCGAATCGAATCCACTTCATCACCAAAAAACTCAATGCGATACGGGTGGTCAAAGGAATAGGAGAACACATCCACAATGCCTCCGCGTACGGCATACTGTCCCGGTTCGTACACGAAATCTACTTTGTGAAAACCGTATTCGATGAAAACTTCGTCGAGAAAGTCCATCGTGTACCGCTCTCCCACAGCAAGAGCAAAAGTTTGCTCTGACAATTCTCGCCTGCTAATGACCCGCTCTGCAATGGCTTCGCCAAAGGTCACAATGGCCAATCCACGCCCGTGGCGATTGATTTCATTCAGAACTTCCGCCCGCATAGCGATGTTGGCGTTTTCCGTGATTTCTTCTTGATAGGGAACCCGTGCAGAGCGGGGAAAGAACAGGACCTTGTGGGTGTCACCGATGAGTTGTTCAAGGTCGTTTAGAAAGTACGCTGCGGACTCTTTGTCGTCTAGAATGAAGAGGTGGCTCGCTGCATTGCGATCGGCAGTGTTTTCCTGAACCTCCTCCGGGCGCAGAATCGACGCTGCGACGAGGGCGCTGGCAGAACCCACGATGCCTTTGAGTTCCGTTTTTGAGGCTTCGCCGTTCCAAGCCGCGAGCAAGAGCTGAACTCGGCGGTCGGCCCTGTAAAAATTGAGGAGATCGTTGGCGCGCATCTTTTCCGAATCGGAGGGTGCAAAGGTAGCGGCTCAAGGCCCTGGTCGAGGAAGATTTTTCAGTCCGCTAACCAACAGGAGCGCAGCCCTTGGATCATGTTGACGCTGCCGACGTAAAACGGCGAGCGCTCATGCAGGTGGCTGGGGGTTTTGGATAGGATTTCTCCACAATCGTCTTCTGCGCTACCACCGGCATTAACAGCGATCAAAGCGAGGGGATTGCATTCGTACATCAAACGAAGTTTTCCTTCGGGGTTTCCTTTCGTGCTGGGGTAGAGGTAAATCCCACCCTTGATGAGGTTGCGGTGAAAATCAGTCACTAAACTGCCGATGTATCGCGCCTTCAGCCCGACGCCTTTGGTTTCACGGCATCCCGCAATAAATCGGGTGACCGCATCGGGAGCGTCATCGAGCAGCGCATCGTTGATGGAGTAGACGGTTCCTGATTTTGGAAAGGACATGCCGGGATGACTCAAGAAAAATTCACCAACCGCGGGGTCTAGCGTGAATCCGTTTACTCCGCTTCCTGTGGTGTAAACCAACATGGTCGACGAGCCGTACAGGATGTATCCAGCAACTACCTGTTCGGTGCCGCACTGAAGAAAATCTTGGTGGGTTAGCTGCTCACCCATCGGAGTAACCCGACGGTAGATGCTAAAAATCGTTCCAATGGATACGTTCACGTCGATGTTAGAACTTCCGTCCAGCGGATCAATCATCACCACATACTTTCCCTGGCGGCCCTCGTCGCCACAAAGGATGTAGTCTTCCTGCTCTTCCGATCCGATTCCAGCGACCGACTTGCCCGCTGTCAGAATCCGCATGAACGTTCGGTCAGCGAAGACATCCAATTTTTGCTGGGCTTCGTCGTGGGTATTTTGCGACCCCGAGTCCCCTAAAATCCCTGCCAACCCTGCACGGTTGACTTGGTGATTGACAATTTTTGCGGCAACGGCGACGTCGGTAAGTAGCCGAGTTAGCTGGCCAGACACAAACGGGAATTCCGCCTGCGCGTCCATAATAAATTCTTGGAGGGTGATGGGCTTCGACATGGGCAGGGTCTTGTTCATTGCAAAACCAAAGCGAAGGTAATGCAATTGGAATGGTGCTCAAGGAGTCCTGGGGATGGCTGCGGCCAATGTGGCAAAATCGGCTGGAGACAATTGTTCTGCACGCAAGCCCAAGGTTTCGAGGGGAACACCGTCAATTTGAAGCCCTCCGGATTTCAGTGCATTGCGCAAGGTTTTGCGGCGTTGGTTGAACGCGGCTTTCGTGACGCGCTTTAGGTGGGCATAAGGGACTTCCGGTTCCAAAGGCTCTTTTCTACGCAAGAGGCGAAGCACGCCACTTTGCACTTTGGGAGGTGGAGTGAATACGTGAGGAGGAACAGTGAAGAGGTATTCTGCGTCGAAATAAGTTTGGATGAGTACACTCAAGATGCCATACGTTTTCGATCCGTGCGTTGCGCAGACCCGTTCAGCGACTTCTTTTTGAAACATCCCGGTTAACTCAACGGATTGTTCACGCCAGTCCAAAAGTTTGAAGAGAATTTGAGAACTGATGTTGTACGGGAAATTGCCTGTCACGACCAACTCCTTGGTTGGATCCGGGAGATCTGTGGTTTGCATGCGGAGAAAATCTGCCTCCATCACCTGTGATTTGTCAATCCAGGATGCAGTCTGCAGAAATTCTACGCTTTCACCATCCACGTCTAGCGCAAGGACCGCCTTGCCAAATCGATTGATTAACGGTTGGGTTAGCGCTCCTGTTCCGGGACCAATCTCCAGGATGATTGCAGACGAATCTTCACATTGAACAGATTGGGCAATTCGTTCTGCTATGGAATGGTCGTTGAGGAAGTGTTGGCCCAGGTGTTTTTTTGCCCGGACGCCCTGTGAATGCGCAGCCATGGAATCAATTTGGGGAGATTTCGCTTGATCCAATTACCTCCCCTTCTTCTATCGCTTGCAGGACAGTTCGGAAAGCGGGCGCAGTTTCACCAAATTCTGCGAGGTATTCTTTTTGCAATTTTGGGGCGAATTCACGCTGGTATTTTTCAAATTCGTCGATACTATCGGCAAAGTACTGAATTGCTACGGTGTTACTTTCTGCTTTTTCGTCGAGCATTCTACAAATTTTATACCCTGAGAAGCATCCTGTAGAAAAAATTTTTGGGATGTGATTTTTGCGCATGAAATCCAACCAAGCCGCGTAAATCAAGGGTTCCACGCTTATGGTAACGTTGTATAAAATTCGATTTGACCGATGGTTAATAGAAATTTGTCGCATTCGTTTGGTGATTTATCGAGATTTTTGGTGTATATTCGAAATCTGAAATCTTAACCAAGATAAAGTGATGCGAACACTTTTCCTCTCCCTGCTCTGTTTATTTGGAGCTTTGACGGTCCTGCAAGCGCAGGACCCTGGCATCGCCTATCAGGCGGTGGCCCGTGATGCCGACGGCGATCCACTGGCGGACGCCGAACTCGATGTGCGTGTAACCCTATATGGGTCTGACGACGCCGTCTTGTGGCAAGAAACACATGCCAGCGTATTAACCAATCAGTTCGGCAACCTTGCCCTCACCATCGGTGACGGCGCGGTTACTCCTGGATACGGCGCTCTAAGTGCGGTAGACTGGTCTGCAGCTGGCTTGCACTTCGGTATAGAAGTGGATGCTGGTGCCGGATACGCCTCTTTCGGAGACGTTGATGTGCAGGCTGTCCCAATCGCTATGTATGCGTTGAACGGGCAGGAAGACGCAATTGCTGCACTGCAATCTCAACTTGATGCCTTGGATGGTGACGTTTCGACGTTGACTACAGACCTCGGTAATGCGATTGCAGACAGCGACAGTGAGGATGCTTACCTCTTAGGATTGATTCAATCCAATGATGGTGACATCTCCGTACTGCAATCAGATGTTGCCGCCAACACCGCCGATTTGGGCGATTTGTTGTCGGTGATTGCTGTTGGTCCTACCGGAATTACGGTTGAGGATCTGACGGTAACAGGCGACTTGGACATCACCGGTGTATTCGGTGCTGCTACAGGTCTCTTTAACTACCTGAGTGCGAACAACGCCGATTTTGAGGACATGCTTGCTGAGGCAGCGCAAATCGAACAATTGACTTTCGTTGAAGGTCACGGTTTGGGTACCGCTTCACACTTGGACCTCGACGGTACATTAAATGTAGATGGTAACACCACCATGGGAGGAGACCTCTCTGTTGATGGCACGATTTACAACAATGGCAACCAGCTTGCCACAGTTCCTTACGTAGATGCAGGCGATGCGGCAAATGCTCAGGCGATTGCTGACGAGGCTGATGCTCGTGAGGCTGCTGACAATGGTTTGCAAGGCCAAATCACCTCGAACGACGGTGACATCACTGCGTTGCAGGGTGCTGACGTGGTGTTGCAAAACAACATTAACGGTGTAGCTGCAGATGTTGCTACAAATGCAGATGACATTTCTGATAACGCTGATGCGATCAGCGCGAATGATGGAGACATCGCTGCGAACGCTACTGCAATTAGCACGAACGCTGGAGCTATCAGCACGAACGCTGGAGATATTAGCACGAACGCTGGTAACATTTCAACCAATGCAGGTGCAATCAGCACGAACGCTGGTGACATTTCTACCAACGCTGGAGCTATCAGCACTAATGCAGGTGCAATCAGCACGAACGCTGGTGCCATCTCTGCGAACGCTACTGCAATCAGCACGAACAGTGGTGACATCGCTACCAATGCAGGTGCGATCAGCACGAATGCTGGTGCAATCAGCACAAACGCTGGTAACATTTCAACCAACGCAGGTGCAATCAGCACAAACGCTGGCGACATTGCTACCAACGCTTCTGATATCGACGATAACGAATTCCGTATCGCGGCCTCTGCTGCTGATATGGGTTTCAATACCTCAACTGTAGGTTCTGTTGACAACGTACCTCAGCACCCAGGCTACGCCGGTGCTAACTACCTCGGTGCTGACGACAACTTGATTGAAGCGGATGAGGCATTGGATGCTGCGTTGAAGGCAAATGCTGACGCGGACGGCTTGTTGGCTGCAGACGTTTCTCAAAACGCTTCTGACATCTCTACCAACGCTGGAGCGATCAGCACAAACGCTGGTAACATTTCAACGAACGCTGGAGCGATCAGCACAAACGCTGGTAACATTTCAACGAATGCTGGAGCGATCAGCACAAACGCTGGTAACATTTCAACCAACGCAGGCGCAATCAGCGACAATGCTGGTGATATTGCTGACAACGCAAGTGACATTTCTGATAATGCACAAGCCATTTCTGACAATGCTGCTGCAATCGACTCTGTTGGTGCAGCTTCTGTTGCTGCAGACGGGATTTTGCAGTCAAACATCGAAGCTGAAACAATTGCTCGCACTAGCGCAGTGAACAACTTGCAAGGTCAAATCGACGGAAACGACGGTGATATCTTGGGCTTGCAGCAAGGCTTGGCTTCTGAGATCTCAGCTCGCCAGTTCGGTGACGCTGCAAACGCGAACGCTATCGGAGCCAATACGGCGAACTTGAACGCTGAAATTCAGAATCGTCAGGATGCCGACAGTGTATTGTCTGACTATGACGCGTATTTGTTCGACTTGATTTCGAACACAGCTAACACGCCTATTGATGTTGAGAACATCTTGGAAGGTCTTGACTACTTCGACGATAACGGATCAGCCACTGTAAACTTGGAGGCTGGATGGACGTTGGTTGACTTTGGCAACGCTCAAATTCAAGCAAGTACTTCTTCATTCGACGCTATGGACGCTCAACATGCGGATATCGACGACATGGAGGTTCAGAACGTAGAAGTTGAGAGCAACTTGGTTTCACCTGCCGGTACAATCGGTCAGTTGGACGCTACGGATTTGACAGTTTATCAAACTTCTGACTTGCAAGGTGCGGTTACTGCCGGATCTACTTTGGAAGTTGACGGTGCAACTACACTTAATTCAACCCTTGATGTCGCTGGGGAGACGACGCTGGGAGCTGACGTAAGTGTAACAGGTGATGTTACGGTTACAGGAAATGTAACTGCTGCAGATGCTACTGCAGATAATCACCTCGCATCATATGGACAATTGAAATTCTCAGTAGACACATTGCAAGAGAACATCGACGACGAAGTTGCTCGTGCCATGGCTGCTGAAGGTGTATTGCACGGACGTGCTGATTCCTTGGCTGCTGCAGTCGCTTCAAACGATTCTGACATCTCAGGATTGGACACGCGATTGACGACTGCTGAAGGTGACATCACTGCTTTGGAGGGTCGTATGACAACTGCAGAGGGTGATATCGACACTGCTGAGTTAGACATCGACAACTTGGAAGATCGTATGGACGATGCCGAAGCTCTTGGAGATTCTTTGGCTGGTGCGGTTGCGGACAACGATTCTGATATCTCAGGATTGGATACGCGATTGACAACTGCTGAAGGCGACATCACTGCTTTGGAGGGTCGTATGGACGATGCCGAAACTCGTGGAGACTCTTTGGCTGGTGCCATTGCCTCAAACGATACGGATATCCAAACCTTGACTGATAATTTGAATGCAGAAATCAGTGCTACTAATGGCGATGTTGATGCATTGAATGATCGTGCTGATTCTTTGGCCTTGGCCGTGTCAGGAAATGATGGAGAAATCAGTGGGCTTGATACTCGATTGACAACTGCTGAGGGCGACATCACTGCTTTGGAAGGTCGTATGGACGACGCTGAAGCGCGCGGAGACTCTTTGGCTGGCGCCATCGCTTCGAACGATGGAGACATCTCTGACTTGGAAGATCGTATGGACGATGCCGAAGCTCGTGGAGATTCTTTGGCCGGAGCGATTGCTGACAACGATTCTGATATCTCAGGATTGGATACGCGATTGACAACTGCTGAAGGCGACATCGACGACTTGGAAGATCGTATGGATGATTCTGAAGCTCGCGCTGACTCAATCGTAGCTGCTGTTGCCTCAAATGACAGTGATATCCAGGATCTTCAAGATGAATTGGATGCTACGCAAACAGGTGCTGGCTTAAACGCTGACGGTTCTTACTCAGCGAACGGTGCTGCGAACTACATCGCTTCTTCAACTTCTTTGGCTGATGCAGACGATGCCTTGGACGCTGGATTGCAAGCTGAGGTTGACCGCGCTACCGATCGTGAGGATTCAATCATCGACGTGTTGTACTGGAATTTGGGCCCAGGAAACTTTGACCCAAGTGAGAATGAGTTGACACTCGATCCAGGCATTGACAACATCGATTTGGAAAACACAGACGTTCAAATGGACGTGTTGACTGCGAATTCAATTGGTGCTCAAAACGCTAACTTGAACAACTTGTGGTCTGAGGAAGCTGACATTGATGATTTGCAAGCTGACAACATCACGTCAAGCCAGATCATCACACAGCAAATTCGTTGGACTCACGCTTTGGCTTGGGGAACCGCTTCAACAACAGACCTCGAGGGTACGTTGAATGTAGACGGTGTAACCACGTTGAACGACAGCTTGGATGTTGATGGAAACGCTACGTTCCACAGCAATACGCAGACTGATGGTAACGCCAACATCGACGGCAACTTGACGGTTGACGGATGGAGCGACCTCGACAGCTTGCACGTTGCAGAGGATGCTGACTTCGACATGAACGTTAACATCGACGGCAACAGCCAGACTGACGGAAACGCCA
>Ga0181574_10000806_pt1 | contig 29333 bp, 31 predicted proteins | sample 101ome_24_FD_145600 | JGI IMG/M metagenome (GOLD analysis project Ga0181574, IMG submission 145600) | Coastal salt marsh microbial communities from the Groves Creek Marsh, Skidaway Island, Georgia - 101410AT metaG (spades assembly) | ecosystem: Environmental > Aquatic > Marine > Intertidal zone... | reverse complement strand
GTACATGCCACTGGAAGAAATGGGCGACCCCGCCTTCGTTCGTGACGAGGCCACCCGAGCCCAGATCGAACTCGTCGCGTCGAGAACCTCCTACCTCAACGACTGCTTCTATTGACTGCTCTCCCACACCTCGATGCTCCGTGCGAGCGTCAACCACCACGACAGCGACATCCAACCCGACCGGATCGTCGGCGGTGCCGAGGAATGCGGCGTCGAGCACGCCAGAGAGATCTTTGCGCTGACCGATGCCGTCGTCCTGCGTGACACGGCCGAGTACCCCGACGCTCGCATCCGCGCCGAACTGCGCTTCGGGCGGGATGCCACCGATCGTCTGGTCATGGTTGCGGCGAACTTCCAGCAGATGAACCGGATGATGGACGCCATCGGCGGCCGGGTTCCGACGTCCGTCGAGCCGCTGGCGGCCGAGATGGGCCTCACCATCCCCGACCATCTCGCCTCCACAACCGCCTGATCGTTTCGTCGCTGCCGGGCGCCTGTGCCAATCTCGCGGTGTGGATCTCCAATACCTCGCCGACCGGCTCGCCATCTCCGACTTCTTGACCACGTACGCCCACGCGGTCGACACCAAGGATTGGGAGCTGTACCGCTCCTGTTTCACCGACGACGCCGACATTGACTACACATCGGCGGGCGGCATCCGGGGCACGCTCGATGAGATCGTCACCTGGATGGGGTCGACGATGGTCATGTTCGACGCCACACAGCACCTCGTGAGCAACGAGATGGTCGAGATCGACGGCGACACCGCCACCGTGCGGGCGATGTTCTACAACCCGATGCACTTCGCAGGCGACAACGCCGGCTACTTCGACTGCGGCGGTTGGTACAACCACGAACTCGTCCGCACCGACGACGGATGGAAGAGCCGCAAGCTCTGGGAGGACTTCTCCTGGACCACGATGGGCAAGTGACATGACCGCGCCCTGGTCGACCATCCCCCAGCTCATCGACGACGCCGCCGAGCGCTTCGCCGAGGTTGAAGCGATCGCCGACGGCGAGATCAGCTGGACCTTCACCGAGTTCCGCACTGAAATTCACCGCGCTGCGGCCGCGCTGATGGCGTCAGGCATCCAGGCCGGCGACCGGGTTGCGTTGTGGGCACCGAACTGTTGGGAGTGGGCGACGGCGGCGCTCGGTGTCCACGTGGCCGGTGGCATTGTCGTACCAATCAACACCCGCTTCAAGGGGCGCGAGGCGGCCTATGTGCTGGAGGCCAGCCAAGCCCGCATCCTCTTCACGGTCACCGACTTCCTCGACACCGACTATGTCTCACTGCTTACCGAGGCCGGCCTCCCTGCCAAGCTCGAGGAGGTCATCGTGCTCCGCGGTTCGGTGCCGGAGACGGCAACGGATTTTGCGTCGTTCGTGGGTCGAGCCGGTGAGGTCGATGCGGCGGCGGTCGTTGCGCGGGCCGAAAGCGTCGGCGGCGATGAACTCTGCAACATCATGTTCACCTCGGGCACCACGGGGGCGCCGAAGGGAGCCATGCTCACCCATTCGGCCACCTGCCGGGGGTACAAGTCGTGGAGCGACGTCATCGGTCTCGACCGTGACCGCTACCTGATCATCAACCCGTTCTTCCACTCGTTCGGACTCAACGCCGGGATCCTCGCCTGCTTGATGACCGGTTCGACGATCCTGCCGCACCCGGTCTTCGACGTGCCCTCGGTGATGGCTCGCATCCCCGTCGACCGGGTGTCGATGCTGCCCGGGCCACCCGCGATCTATCAGACGATCCTGAACCACCCCGATCTCGACACCTTCGACATGTCGACATTGCGACTCGCCGTCACCGGCGCCGCTGCGATTCCAGTCGAGATGATCGTGCAGATGCGCGAACGGCTCGGCTTCGAGAAGATCGTCACGGGATATGGCCTCACCGAGACGACCGGCATCGCCACCATGTGCCGCCACACCGACGATCCGGAGGTGATCGCGACGACATCCGGACGAGCGATCCCCGACGTCGAGGTCCGCATCGTCGACCCTGACGGTAAGGAGACCCCACGGGGCGAACCGGGCGAGATCGTCGTCCGGGGCTACAACGTGATGGTCGGCTACCTCGACGATCCGGAGAAGACCGCAGAGACGATCGACGCCGACGGCTGGCTCCACACTGGCGACATCGGCGTCATGGACGCGGCCGGCAACATCGACATCACCGATCGGGTGAAGGACATGTTCATCAACGGCGGCTTCAACGCCTACCCAGCCGAGATCGAGAGCCTGATGCTCGCGCACCCCGACATCGGGAATGTCGCCGTGATCGGCGTGCCCGACGATCGCCTGGGAGAGGTCGGCTACGCGTTTGTGGTCCCCGCAGTCGGGACATCGCCCGACCCCGCCGAGATCATCGGCTGGTGCCGGGCGGAAATGGCCAACTACAAGTGTCCACGCCATGTCGAGATCGTCGATTCGTTGCCGCTCAACGCCAGCAACAAGGTGTTGAAGTTCGAGCTTCGCGATCGGGCGATCGCTGCGCTGAGCTGAAATCCATCCGGATTTCCGGATGAGAAGGTGCCCGGACGCTCCCCCGGTCGCCACTACCGTGCGGGTGGTCCACTCAAGTGCAACGACGCACGGACGACGAGGGAACCATGACCGATCTTGGCGCTGATCACTTCGAACGCTGGCGGGAGGATGAAGCCACCGCCGAGGCGATGATCCCGTTGATGGGCCGTCTCTACCGCGACAACGACGTCATCTTGTACATCTTCGGCAAGAAGCTGACCCGCACGTCGATCGAGATCATGAAGGCCCACCGGTACGCCCGGAACTTCATCGACCGCGAGCTGTCGGTCCAAGAGACGATGCCTGTCCTCGTGGCCCTCACGACGATGCAGCTCGACTCGGCCAAGATCGACATCGGCAAGCTTGCCGCAGGCTTCCAGGCCGCCGATACCGACGACCTCGAGGCGTACCTGCACGACGAGTTGTCGAGCGTGATGACGGGACATGGTCGGCTCCTCGAGGAGCCGACCGACGTCGTGCTGTACGGCTTCGGCCGGATCGGTCGGCTCCTCGCCCGGATCCTGATCGAGCGCGCGGGCTCAGGCGCCAAACTTCGCCTTCGCGCGATCGTCCTTCGACCACAAAAGGACAACGATGTCGAGAAGCGAGCGAGCCTGCTTCGCCGCGACTCGATCCACGGTCCGTTCTCCGGCACGGTCATCGCCGACGAGGAAAACGATCAGATCATCGTCAACGGCAACCCGATCAAGCTGATCTACGCGCCCCAGCCCGAAGACATCGACTACACCGCCTACGGGATCAAGGACGCGATCATCATCGACAACACCGGGGCGTGGCGAGACATGAACGGTCTCAGCCGACACCTCCAGGCCAACGGCGCCTCCCGCGCCGTGCTCACCGCACCCGGGAAGGGCGAGGTGAAGAACATCATCTACGGCGTCAACCACGACACCCTCACCGAGGACGACACGGTGCTGTCCGCCGCGAGCTGCACGACCAACGCGATCGTGCCGCCGCTCAAGGTGATGAACGACCACTTCGGCATCGTCGGCGGGCACGTCGAGACGGTGCACGCCTACACCAACGACCAGAATCTCACCGACAACTTCCACAAGAAAGAGCGGCGCGGTCGTTCTGCTCCGCTCAACATGGTGATCACCGAGACCGGCGCGGCAACCGCCGTGGTGAAGGCGCTCCCGGAACTCGCCGGGAAACTCACTGGCAATGCCATTCGAGTGCCAGTGCCGAACGTCTCGCTCGCCATCCTCAACCTCACCCTCGAGACCGAGGCAACGGTTGCCGACATCAACACCGTGCTGCGCAATGCGTCGATGAGTGTCGATCTGGGTGAGCAGATCGACTACACGACATCGACCGAGCTCGTGTCGAGTGACTTGGTCGGGGCAGATCGCACGAGCATCGTCGACAGTCAGGCGACGATCGCCGACCGCGATCGCTGCGTCCTGTACGTCTGGTACGACAACGAGGCCGGGTACAGCTACCAGGTCGTCCGGGTGGTGCAGGAGATCGCCGGACTCACGTACCCCCGAGTGCCCTGAACCCTGCGGTGATCGCAACACCCCGCGCGGCCTGACCCAGCGCGCCGAGCAACCACGTCGCGGCCCCATCACCAGCCGGTGAACCGACCGGCTTTGTGTCCACCGACGGAGCCGTCGCGCTCAGGACGGACATGGGCGCTGCAGTCGGTGTGATCGTCATCGCCGCCGGCTTCGTGCTCGGCTCGGTCATGCACACCAGCTCATCGTCAGCAAACGAGCCGAGCTCGTCGGTGAGCATCGGCGACACTGCGGTCGACGAAACCCCGGTTACCGGCAACGGATGGAACCAGACCTCCGACAATGGCACTACCGCCGGGGTCGGAAACGACCAGCCAACCGCAGACAAGGGTTCCGTCGTCGACGAGACCGTCGAGCCCTCGCACGAGACCGACGAGACCGTTACCGACGAAGCTGACACCGACGAAACCGACAACGACGAGGGCAACGGCCTCAACCTCGATCTCGGAGTCATCTCCCCGGGTGACATCCCCGACTGGCTCGTTGACCCGTTCCCGCTGCCCGACGAGCTCGGTCCCATCGGCCCAACCAACCCCATCGGCCCTCGTGTCTCGGTGTGGGCTGAACTGCCGGGCCACATCCACTAGCCAACCTCCCCTCCCACCCCTGAGACGGAAGCGGCACCGCCGCTTCCGTCTCCGCGTCTGCAGTCGGCACGCGTTTCATCACTCGACCCCAAGCTCGTGACGCCGAGGTCGATTCCCGGCCCGCCGCACGCGGGGACGAAGATGGCGCCAGTTCACGCCTGAAACCGTTCATCGCCAACCAGCTACGGTCCAGGCCATGAACGAATGGACTGTTTCCGTGACCCGAGACATCGCCGCCGATTCTGGCGAGATCTACGACCTTGTCGCCGACATCACCCGGATGGGCGAGTGGTCACCGGAGAACACGGCGTGCACGTGGAAGGACGGATTCGACAGCCCCGTCCTCGGGGCTGAGTGGATCGGCGAAAATGTCAACGGCGAATTCGAGTGGCAGACCGAGGGTCGGATCACCGAGGCTGAGCGCGGCCGGGTTTTCGCCTTTGACGCCAAGGTCGGCGACTTCGTCTTCTCGAAGTGGCGCTACGAGTTCGAGCCGGTCGACGGCGGCACGCGGGTCACCGAGCACACGCTCGACCTGCGGCCCGAGAAGGTCAAGGCGATGGGTCCGAAGATGTCGGGGATCGAGGACCGAGACGCACGGAACCGGGAGACCATGGAGGCCACCCTCGCCGCTCTCGCCCTCGCCGCGGAGCGTTGATCCACTGCTGCGTGCTCAGAGGGCCAAGGTCGTGCCGCCGTCAACCTTGAGAATCGTGCCGCTCATGTAGGTGTTCGTCACGCACGCCATGACCGCCATCGCGCAGTCCTCTGGGGTTGCCGACCGGCCCGCCGGCGCGATCGCCGCGATGCTTGCGTGGAGGTCGCCCCACTCGGAGGTCCACGGCGTGGCGACCAGGCCGGGGGCGACGGCGTTGCACCGGACTGGACCGTGGAACTTGGCCAGATCCTCGGTGAGCGAGTTGAGCGCGGCCTTGGCCATGCCATACGCAAGTGATGACCCCATCGGTCGGAGACCGGCGATGGAAGTGACGTTGACGATGCATCCCTCGGTCTTCTTCAGGTGGGGCATCGCGGCCTTGCACATCCACCAGGTGCCGTAGACGTTGACCTCGATCGTCTTGAAGAGGATCTCATTGGTGAGCGCACCGTGATCGGCGTGATCGACCCGAGTGGTCCAGCCAGCGTTATTGACAAGGATGTCGAGCCTGCCGAAACGTTCGACCGTGCCCTCGACGAGCGCCTGACACTGTGCCTCGTCGGAGATGTCGGCCTGGATGTAGTGCCCGTCGGCCGCCAACGCCGATGCGACAGCCTGACCAGCCTCGACCGACGACGACGAGTTCACGACGACGTTCGCCCCCTCGGCGGCGAGGGCATGAGCGGACGCCTCACCGATGCCACTCGTCGAGCCCGTGACCAGTGCAACCTTGCCGTCCAATGAACCCATGACCCTGCCTCCTGTGGCGACGAACGCTGCGAACCGTACACCCTGAGAATTTGTCGGCGGCCTCCCTTTTGGCCGTCGAGTTTCAGTCGGATGCGCCGGGCGCGCCGCACCAGTCGAACCAGGTCGCCGATGCGCCGGGGATGAGGCCAAGGGCGCCCTTCAGCCGAAGAACCCGAGCGGCTGATTCAGCAATCCGATCGGCGAACGTGGGGTCGACGGTCGCTTCGGCGACGAGTCCGGCGACGATGTCCGCTGCGTCATCGACCCCGACGAAGAGTGCAAGATCGGCACCCGCTCGAAGCGCGGCGATCGCTCGTTGGGCTGGGGTGAGGTCGCTGCCGACCCCTCGCATGACATGCATGTCGTCGGTGACGATCACGCCGTCGTAGGCGAGGTCGTCGCGAAGCCATGAGGTGATCACTCCGGAGAGGCTGGCGGGGGTGCCGCTGTCGACACCTTCGTAGCGGATATGGCCGGTCATCACCAGCGGCGCCCTGGTCTCGACGTAGGGCAAGGCGCCGAACGACGCCCAGGCGGCAGGATCATTGATCGAGAACGAGTCGAGTCGATGAGGGTCCTCCACCGTCGACCCCTGGTTGGGGAAGTGCTTCAACGTGGCGGCGACACCAGCGGCACAGTGACCTTCGACCATCGTGTCGGTAATCGCGGCGACGACTGCTGGGTCAGGACCGAACGAGCGCGCCTGACGGTCCATATAGGTGCCAGGCTCCACGTCGACATCGGCGACAACACCGAAGTTGATGTGTACGCCAATCGATGCCAATTCAGTGGCGAAGGCTTCGACGGCTGGAGCCAGGGCGATCGAGGTGGTGCCGGGGTCGGCCAGGTGATTGGTCTCGAGTGTGGCCGGACTCGGCAACGGCGACACCGGCACCTTCAGCACGCGCCTGCCGGCCTCGGCATCAGTCGCGATGAGCGGTGGCGTCGGGCAAGAGGCCGATGCCGTCGCAATGGCCGTGACTGCCGCGGTGGCAGCGTCGATCGAGTCCCTCGGCGACCAGTTGCCGGCAGTACCGGCCACGAAGACGCCTCCGACACACGCCGTGCCGAGTTTCTCTGCGAGTTGAACCTCCACCTCGGGACCGCCGGCGCCGAACATCAGCACTTCTCGCACCTGACCCTCGAGGCCGAGTCGATCGAGTTCGCTCGCGATCCGCTCGACGTCGGGTCGAAGGGTCGTGGTTGTTGTCGTGGTTGTTGTGGTGGTGGTCGACGTCGTGGTGGTGGACGAGGTCGTGGTGGCGGTCGACGCTGGGGCCTCGGCTGAGCGGTCGGCGATCAGCTCGGTGGCGATGATCGCGGTCGCTGACACGGCGATGACGACCGCAGCGATCGCGACAACGTTCCTTCGGGCCATTGGACCATGCTGCCCGCCGGAGAGCCATGTGCGGCGACACATGCGTCGATCCCGAGCCAACGATTTAGCCACTGGCAGACAACTTTACGGAAAAGTACCTAAATCTGAGTGGGTGTGTCAGCTTTTACGGGATACCGTCTCGACCATGCCCGATACCTGGAAGTTCGAGACCGCCCAAATCCATGCCGGACAGGAGCCCGATGGCGCCACCAATGCCCGGGCCGTGCCGATCTACCAAACGACGTCGTTCACGTTCAACAGCACCGAGCACGCCGCGAACCTCTTCGCCCTCGCCGAGATGGGCAACATCTATACCCGGATCATGAACCCGACCCAGGGGGTCTTCGAGGCCCGGATGTCGGCCCTCGAAGGCGGCACCGAGACCGCCGTCGGCATCCCCGGCGCCCTCGCCGTCTCCTCCGGTCAGGCTGCCGAGACGCTTGCGATCTTGACGATCTGCGAGTCCGGCGACCACATCGTCGCCTCCGCCGCCCTCTACGGCGGCACGTACAACCTGCTGCACTACACGCTGCCCAAGATGGGGATCACCGTCTCGTTCGTCGACGACCCCGACGACCTCGACGCCTGGTCCACCGCCGTGCAGGACAACACCAAAGCCTTCTTCGGCGAGACCCTCCCCAACCCGAAGAACAACGTCATCGACATTGCGGGTATCGCCGGCATCGCCCATCAACACGGCGTGCCGCTTATCGTCGACAACACTGCTGCGACCCCGTACCTCTGCCGCCCGATCGAGCACGGCGCCGACATCGTCGTGCACTCCGCCACCAAATACATCGGCGGCCACGGCACCTCGATCGGCGGTGTGATCGTCGACGGCGGCACGTTCGACTTCGGCAACGGCAAGTTCCCGAACTTCACCGAGCCCGACCCGAGCTACCACGGTCTCGCCTACTGGCCTGCCCTTGGCCATGGCGCCTTCATCATCAAGGCCCGCGTCCAGATCCTGCGGGACCTCGGTGCCGCCACCACACCGTTCAACTCCTTCATGTTCCTGCAGGGCCTCGAGACCCTCAGCCTGCGGATGGAGCGTCACGTCGAGAACGCCCAGAAGGTCGCCGAGTACCTCCTGAGCCGCGACGAAGTCGAATCGGTCAGCTACGCCGGCCTGCCCGACAGCCCCTGGCACGCGCGGGCTACCGAACTCTTTGGCGGCAGGGGCTACGGCGCCATCCCGTCGTTCGTCCTCAGGGGTGGCCTCGATGCCGGGAAGGCATTCGTCGAAGCGCTTGAGCTGCACAGCCACGTCGCCAACATCGGCGACGTCCGCAGTCTGGTGATCCATCCGGCGTCGACCACGCACTCCCAGCTCACCGAGCACGAGCAGGCGACCGCGGGTGTCTCCCCCGGCCTCATCCGACTCAGCGTCGGCATCGAACACATCGACGACATCATCGCCGACCTCGAAAAGGGATTCGCCGCCGTCTAGACCCGGCCGAGCACTGCGGCGAGCGCAGTCGCGCCTCTGATCAGAAGATCGTGTAGCCGCCGTCGACGACGATGGAATCACCGGTGTGGTACGTCGCCGTCGGATCGGCGAGGAAGACACCGGCGGCCCCCATCTCGTCGGGATCGGCCCACCGGCGAACGGGGGTGCGGCGAAGGGTCGCCTCACGGAACCGGTCGTTGGCGTAACCGAACTGGGCCAGTTCGGTGATCGTCCAACCGGGAAGCAGAGCATTGACTCGGATCTGGTGGCGGGCGAGGTTCACTGCGAGCGCCCGGCAGAAGCCGAGAAGCGCGGTCTTACTTGTGCCATAGGCCTCATTGCCGGCAGCTCCATGGATGGCAGAGGTGGAGGACGTGGCGACCAGTGCACCGCCCTCGCCGTTGTCGATCATGTGGTTGGCGGCGGCCCGGAACAGCAGAAACACACCGTCGAGGTTGGTGGTCATCACCCGTCGCCACTCGTCGAGCGTGGTGTCGGGGAAACGGGAGCCGTCACCGCCGACACCGGCGTTCGCGAACACCGAGTCGATACGACCACCAGCGAGTTCAACCGATTCGGCGAAGCCGGCAGCGACGGCGTTCTCATCAGCAGCATCGACAACGAGGGCATGGGCCTCCACCCCGAGGGCGCGGAGGTCAGCCTGGGCTTCGGTGTTCTTGTCGGGGTTGCGGCCCCACACGATGAGGTTGGCGCCGGCTCGAGCGCAGGCCCGAGCGATGCCGAGTCCGATGCCGCCATTGCCACCGGTAATGAGCACGGTGCGTCCGTGGAGATCCGTCATGGGGCGGATCGTACGACGTGCGGTCGGGCCACCTCCAGACCCTTCGGGTGGAAGCGACTCGATCGCGGTACGGTCGACCGATGGCCACCGGTCCCCTCGCACTGTCGTTCGTGCGCAGCTATGTCGACATCGACGCCTTGCCGTTCGTCAACGCCGAGGTCGCCCTGGTCGGTCGCAGCAATGTCGGCAAATCCTCACTGCTCAATGCACTCGCCCAGCACAAGAATCTGGCGAAAACGTCGAAGACCCCGGGCGCGACCCGCCTCATGAACGCCTTCGAACTGTCGCCCGAGAACTCCGGGCGTTGGGTGATGGATCTCCCCGGCTACGGCTTCGCCAGAGTCTCCAAAGCCGAGCAACAGAAGTGGGCCACGATGCTCAGCGCATACATCGAGGAACGCGAGAACCTCGTCTCGGTCATCTTGTTGATCGACGGCGCGGTCGGCCCGACGCCCCTCGATCTCCAGACGGTCGAGTGGCTGCACTCGCTCGATCGTCCAATCACCTATGTCGCCACCAAGGCTGACAAGGTCAAGCCGTCGAAGTCGAAGAAGCGCCGCACCGAACTCACCGAGAAACTTGGCGTCGCCAAGGCTGACGTCACCTGGGTGAGCGCCGAGAAGGGAACCGGGATTCCCGAACTCCGTCAGGCCATCCGCAACCTCCTGGGAGCATCATGACCGACCTGCCGCACCTGCCGTTCGGACGAACCGGCCACACGAGTTCGCGCGTGATCTTCGGCGCAGCAGCGCTGGGGGGCATGAGTCAGCAACGCGCCGACGCGACACTCGAACTGATCACCGAGGCTGGCATCAATCACATCGACACAGCAGCGATGTATGGCGACAGTGAGATCCGTCTCCACGACTTCCTCCAAAGCCACCGCGATGACGTGTTCCTTGCGACAAAGACCCGGGGGCGCACCGCCGATAACGCCCGCGCCGAACTCGAACGCTCGCTCGAACGCATGGGGGTCGAAACCGTTGATCTGATCCAGCTTCACAGCCTCGTCGAGGAGGACGAGTGGCAGACGGCGTTCCGCGACGATGGGGCGGTCGTCGCACTCTTCGCCGCCCGCGACGAAGGACTCGTGCGTCATGTCGGCGTCACCGGTCACGGCCTCCGCATCCCGAAGATGCATCTCCGCAGCCTGGCCGAAGCCCCGTTCGCCTCGGTGCTGTTCCCGTGGTCACACGCCATGACCGAACAACCCGAGTACGTGGCCGACGTCGATCGGTTGACAACGCATTGTCATGCCGAAGGCATCGCGTTGCAGACAATCAAGTCGGTCGCCCGCTGCCGCTGGGACGACACCGATCCCCACTTCAGTTGGTACGAGCCGTTGGCAGCGGGCGACGCCTTGCGCCGAGCGGTGGAGTTCGTGCTGGCCGACCCGCGGCTGTTCCTCAACACCACGAGCGATGCGCGGCTGCTCCCGGCGATCATCGAGGCCGCCCAGCGGTTTGACGGGCGCGCACCCGACACGGCGCTGCTCGCGCAGGACCGCGCCGAACACGGAATCGTTTCACTCTTCGATGGCGGGGTGCTGGAAGGCACCCGCTGAGCCAGCCCGCTGCGGCGAGCCGGGATGATCAGTCGATCACCATCTGAGCCATCAGCTCAGCTTTGAGTTCGTCGAACGTGTCGAGATCCATCCCACCGTCGTCGTAGCGACGGTGCAGGTCGGCGACGCGCTCCATGATCTCCTCGTTGGAGAGACGGGGACCGGTGTCCTCTTCCATCTCCTCTTCGAGTTCGTCGACTTCGTCTGTCTTTTCGAGCCTCTTCTCGCGCTTTTGTGCAGCCTTGGCCTTCTTGGCCATGTCGCGTTGGCGCTTCGCGAAGCTGGATCGACCGGTAGCCATACCTGGTGCCTCCTCGTCTCGAATCGCGGTCACGGTGTGCGACCGACCTTCGACCGTAGCCGCTTGAGGTGCCTTTTCCGCACCTGGATGAAGGCCGATCCATCACGCAGCGCAGTGGCACTTGCGCGCTCAGACCTTCTCCGCGAGGTGGGGGGTGAGTTCCCGCCGTCGATCTGCACCGCGCACCGATCTGGCGGTAACTTCCGCCCCATGGATCTTCACCGCAAGCCTGACGTCACCATCCCCGATGGCGCTCCGCCCGCCGAACTCGTGATCGACGACCTCGTCGTCGGCGATGGCATGGAAGCCACCGCCGGGATGCAGGTCACCGTCGACTATGTCGGGGTGAGCTGGTCGACGAAGGCGGAATTCGACGCCTCGTGGAACCGCAACGACACGTTCTCATTCGGACTCGGTTCCGGTCAGGTCATCCAGGGCTGGGATCAGGGCGTCCAAGGCATGAAGGTCGGTGGTCGACGCCGTCTCACCATCCCGCCGGACATGGGATATGGCCAGTTCGGCGCCGGTGGCGTGATCGGACCCAACGAGACGCTCGTCTTCGTGGTCGATCTCCGCTCGGTGGGCTGAGCCCCGTGGCCGGATTCATCGCTGATCCCGACACCTACATCGACGGGCCGCCTCATGAGCGCTTCGACGCGCTACGAGCGACCGAACCCGTGACGTGGGTCGAGATGGACGACGAACCCGGCTACTGGGCCGTGCTCCGCCATGCCGACGTCGTTCACGTCGCCAAGCACAGCGAGATCTTCAGTGCGACCGAGGGCGGCGTCGTCGTCGAAAACCTCGACCCGGTCGCGCTCGAAACCATGCGCGACATGCTCTTGGCGATGGATCCCCCTCGCCACACGGCTTACCGCAAGCCGGTCGCGCCGGAGTTCAAGGCGCGGGTTATCGCCGAACTCGATGGCCGGGTCCGCGAGGTCGTGCGCGGGATCTTCGACCACGCCGATCAATCCGGTCCCGACGTCGAGTTTGTTCACGACGTCTGCGCCCACCTCCCAAGCCAGATCCTCGGCGAGATCATGGGCCTACCGGCCGAGGACTGGCCGGCGATCCATGCGATGGCCGAGCGCAACAGCGGCAGCCAGGACCCCGATGTCTCCGACGGCCAAGAGCGCGGCTCTGCGAGCATCGAGATGGCGATGTACGCAATGCAGTTCGCCGCCGCCCGACGGGCGTCAGGCCCCCAAGGGGATCTCACCGATGTTCTCCTTGGCGAGGAGTTCGACGGTCACCTGATGACCGACGTCGACTTCGCCCGCTTTTTCGTTCAGCTCGTCACCGCCGGCAACGACACCACCCGAACGATGCTGTCGTCGGGGACCCTTGCCCTGCTTGATCACCCCGACCAACTCGCCGCGCTCCGAGCCGATCCGAGCGGGATCCCTCGCGCCGTCGAGGAGATCCTCCGCTGGGCAAACCCGCTCCACTACTTCCGGCGCACGGCGATGGTCGATACCGAACTGGGCGGACAGGCCATCAATACCGGCGACAAGGTGGCGATGATCTACACCGCTGCCAACCGCGACCCTGCCGTGTTCGAGGATCCCCACCGGTTCGACACAACCCGAGATCCAAATCCGCACCTGTCGTTCGGGATCGCGACACACTTCTGCCTCGGCGTGCATCTCGCCCGTCTCGAAGGGCGGGTGTTCTTCGAGGAAATGTTGCGTCGCTGGCCGTCGATCGAGCGGGCCGGAGAAGCCACCCGGCAACGCTCGAATCTCAACAACTCCCTCAAGTCCCTCCCGGTACACCTCGCATGACGACACCTCCAGGCTGGTACCACGCCCAAGGCGACCCCGAGGGGACGATCCGCTATTGGGATGGCGCCGAGTGGTCGCCCGCCCCGACTCCGGCGCCGCCGGGCTGGCAAGACCCCCACCGCCCCGACAACGACCGTTTCGCCTCCGCGACGGTCCGGGTTTTCGCCTCGATCATCGACGGGCTTATCGCCATCATCGTGATCATCCCGTTCATGATCGGCTACGTCCGCGACATCGTTGACGACATCGACGCCGGTGGCGACGGAAGCGGTGTACCCATCCCTGGCCAGTTCGTCGTGATCGGCATCGCCATGTCGGTCGTGTTTTTGTTGATGGTCGCGTTCCTCGGTGGGACACCGGGCAAATTGATGCTGGGGCTCCGCATCACCCACGAAGACGGTGCCACCACACCACCGGGGCTGGGCAAGGCGTTGCTCCGAAGTATCCCGGGCTTCCTTGCCGCCGTGCCGGTCATCGGTCAGGTCATCGCAATCCTCGTCCCGATCGCCGCCTTGATCATGGTGATCAATGATCGACCGGAGCATCGGAGCGTCTACGACCGGATCGCAGGCACCCGAGTCGTGCGGAAGGCCTCGCTCCCCGACTGACTCCGTTCAGTCGCGTGGGTGCTTTTGCTTCTTCAGAATGCGGGCCCGCTCGCCGGCGTCGAGCACGGTCTTGCGGATCCGGATGGTCTCGGGCGTGACCTCGACACACTCGTCGTCAGCGATCGACTCGAGCGCCTGCTCCAGCGAGAAGACCTTCGGCGGGGTGAGGCGGATGGTGTCGTCGGACGACTGGGTGCGGATGTTGGTCTTGGCCTTCTCCCGACAGATGTTGACGTCCATGTCCTCATTGCGGGAATTCTCGCCGACGACCATGCCCTCGTAGACCTGTTCGCCGGGGGCGACGTAAAGCGCGGTGCGCTCCTGCAGCGACTGGATGGCGTAGCCGGTCGACTGGCCGGTGCGGTCGGCAACCACGCTGCCCCGATCGCGGGTGCGGATCTCGCCCGCCCACGGGGTCCAGCCCTCAAAGACGTGGTGGAGCATGCCGGTGCCACGGGTCTCGGTAAGAAACTCCGTTCGAAAGCCGATCAACGCACGGGCGGGAACGACATAGTCGAGCCGGACCCAACCGGTGCCATGGTTCGACATGTTCTCCATGGTGGCCTTGCGGGCCCCGAGGAGTTGGGTCACGGCGCCAACGTGCTCCTCCGGTACGTCGACGGTGAGCCGCTCGGTCGGCTCGTTGAGGGTGCCATCGATCTCCTGAGTCAGCACTTCGGGCTTGCCGATCGTGAGTTCGAAGCCCTCACGACGCATCGTCTCGACGAGGACAGCCAGCTGAAGCTCGCCACGACCCTGGACTTCCCAGGCGTCGGGACGCTCGGTCGGCAACACCCGGATCGACACATTGCCGATGAGTTCCGCGTCGAGACGGCTCTTGATGAGACGGGCGGTGAGCTTCTCGCCCTCCTTACCGGCGAGTGGCGAGGTGTTCGTGCCGATCGTCATCGACAGGGTTGGTTCGTCGACGGTGATCGTCGGGAATGGACGGGGATCCTCGCGATCGGCGAGCGTGTCGCCGATGGTGACGTCCTCGATGCCGGAGACACCGATGAGTTCACCGGGGCCGGCCTCCTCAACATCGACCTGGTCGAGTGCCTCGGTGACGGTGAGCGTGCCGACTCGGGCGGACTCGATCGAGCCATCCTCTCGGCACCAGGCGATCGCCTGACCTTTGCGGATCGTGCCGTGCTCGATCCGACACACGGCGAGACGCCCGACGTACGGCGAGGCATCGAGATTTGTGACCCAGGCCCGCATCGGGTGATCAGGATCATGTTGCGGAGCGGGAACGGTGTCGAGCAGCGTGCGGAAGAGCGGCTCCATGTCGGTGCCCGGCACGGCGGGATCGAGTGTGGCTTTGCCTTCGCGGGCGATCGTGTAGACGATCGGGAAGTCGATGGCGGACTCGTCGGCATCCAGGTCGAGGAACAGTTCGTAGACCTCGTCGACCACTTCGGCGATCCGGGCGTCGGGCCGGTCGATCTTGTTGATGACGAGGATGACCGGGAGTTCGAGTGCCAAGGCCTTGCGCAGCACAAAGCGGGTCTGGGGCAGCGGGCCTTCGCTGGCATCGACGAGCAGGACGACAGCGTCGACCATGGTGAGCGCCCGTTCGACCTCACCGCCGAAGTCGGCGTGACCCGGGGTGTCGACGATGTTGATCTTGTGACCGCCGTACCGGACCGCCGTGTTCTTGGCGAGGATCGTGATGCCCTTCTCGCGTTCGAGGTCCATGGAGTCCATGACGCGGTCCTGGAGTTCGGCCCCCTCTCGGAAGGCGCCGGCCTGCCGCAAAAGGGCATCGACGAGCGTCGTCTTGCCATGGTCGACGTGGGCGATCATCGCCACGTTCCGCAGGTCGTCGCGAGAGATCACGGAGAGGAGGCTACCGAGACGTGTCAGCCTCGCCTCGTTGGATAAACCCGGTGAGAAGGCGGTCCGCCCCTATTCGCAGCACCACATTTCTGCTGGCCCTTCCGCTCGTGGACTCCCGAGATCGAGGCCGCCGCGCTGGCGCACAACCTTCTGCCGAGTCTCGGTCCGCCAGCGGCGGCGGCTTTCGCTCACCCCTCGCCGAGCTACTCGGTGATGGTCGACAAGCCACCACCGACAGGCACGACCGCACCGGTCACGTAGGCACCTGCCGCCGAGGCGAGATAGATCGCCACACCGGCCATGTCGTTGGGCATGCCGATCCTTCCCATCGGGACGCCACTCGCGATTGCGGCCCGCGAGTTCGGGTCGTTGAGCGCAAAGGCCATCATGTTCGAGTCGAACGGGCCCGGCGCGATGGCGTTCACCGTGATGTGATCCGACGCCAACTCCTTACCGAGGTGGCGAGTGAGCATGTGCACCGCCGCCTTCGACGACGAGTACGAGAAGGTGTCCATGCCAGGCGGAGTGAGACCATTCACCGACCCGGTGTTGATGATGCGGCTCGGTTCCTCAGCGCTGGCACCCGCCCGCAGCAACGGCAGCAGCTTCTGTGTGAGGAAGAACACCCCGCGCACGTTGACATTCATCACCTTGTCCCAGCCGCCGGGCGAGAACGACTCGATCGGCTCACCCCAGGAAGCGCCGGCGTTGTTGCAGAGGATGTCGAGCCGGTCCCAGCGCTGGGCCACCTCAGCGGCGAGGTGCTCGAGTCCCTCGTCGGTCGACAGATCCGCCGGGATGCCCTCGATGTTGCCCTTGGCCGACAGCGCCTCGACCGCTTCGGCGACCTGGGCCTCCTTGCGGGCCGAGATGATGACATCGGCCCCTGCGTCGAGAAGGCCCTCGGCGATCATGTAGCCGATGCCACGGCTACCACCGGTGACGACGGCACGCTTGCCCTCGAGTCCGAACAGTGCTTGCAGGCGGCTGGTATCCATGGCGTGATCCCCTGAGGTCGGTGAGCCGCCATCATGGCCGCATCAGGCGAGCTTCACCACCCGAGCGAGCCACGCAACGGCGAACGCCGAACCCGAACCGGGAGATTCAGCTGACGTCCTCGCCGTACATCTCGCCGAGCGGATCGGCGAGCAGTTCGAGACGTTCGCCATCGGGCCCGTTGAAGTAGATCGACGACTCGTGTTCGAACACGATCTCGACGCCGGCGTCGTGCAACTTCTGCTTCAGGTACGCCTGCTTCTCGGGCGTGACCGAGATCGCGAGGTGATGCATCGACCCGAGCACCTCGGCGTACGGGCCGAGGTCGAGTCCGGGAAAGTCGAAGAAGGCGAGAAGGTTGCCGTTGCCGATGTCGAAAAAGAAATGGGTGCTGCCCGTGTAGTCACGGTTCTCAAAGAGTTCCGTCAACGGGAATTCGAGCAAGTCCTGGTAGAACGCGATCGTCTGCTCAACGTCGGAGGAGAGCAGGGCCAAATGGTGGACGCCACGAGCGGAACTCGGCGGACGGTGCTCGTGGAGGTGCCGAGCGCGGAGGCGGTCCCATTCGTCGGAGCGGTCGACGTCGTCGCCGTGGTCGGTGATCGCGGAGAAACGAGGGACGCTGGTGTCGGCCATGGCGTCATTATTTCAGATTTGAACTACCAGGCCAACGCGTGGTCAGCGGATCCTCGCCATGCGTCGATACTGCGCCTGCAGGCTGCGCTCGAACCCGTCGTCGGTTCGGGCGATGATGCCCGTGACCATGCCGAACACGAAACCGGCGACGTGCGCGACCCAGGCGATCCCGGCGTCGTTGCCGATGAAGAACTGGCTGATCAGCCAGAACGCCAGCAGCACGAGGGCGGGAATCCGAGGCCACACCGGGATGAACGCAAGGAAGATCACCGTGCGGACCCGGGCCCACGGGAACCACACGAGGTAGGCCCCCATGACACCGGCTACCGCCCCCGATGCCCCGACGAGCGGCACCGTCGAGTCGACCTGGGCGAGCACGTGGGCGGCGGTCGCGACCACGCCGGAGATGAGGTAGAGGAGCAGGAACGAAAAACGCCCCATCTGGTCCTCGACGTTGTTGCCGAAGATCCAAAGGAAAAGCATGTTGCCGAAAAGATGCAGCCAGCCGGCGTGCAGGAACATCGAGACGAGCACCGACAGCCAGATGTTTTTGTCGGCAAACGGGCTGATACCTCCACCGCCGAGTCGATCAATGCATGCCTCCGCATCTCCGCCCTGGACCGTGGCGGCGATCTCAGCAGCAGTCAGCGGGCGCCCCTCGCTGAGTTCGCACGGGATCGCAGCCCGCTCGTAGGTGAAACGAATGTCCTCGATCGTCTCCTGCTCTGACGGCAGATCGAAGCTCTTGGTCGCTGATGGCTGCACCCACACGAAGACGACCACACAGATCAGGATCATCAACCCGGTCACATACGGCGTGCGCAGTGTCGGGTTCTCGTCCTTCACCGGAATCACAAAACCGCCTCCCAGGCCCAGCGGCGAGCGGCGTCAGCGCCGAAGATCCGAACCTCGGTACCGTCGGCGGTGAACATCGCCTCGGGCGGGTCGATCTCGGTGTCGGCTCGGCGGGTGAGCCGAATCTTGGCGGGCGACCGCTCGACGCCGTAATGGTCGGCGCCGTGGTGGGACACGAAGCCCTCCAATCGATCGAGGCAGCCCATTTCGAAGAACAGTTCGGCGACAACCTCGAGTGCGTAAGGCGCATTGAAGATGCCGGCCGCGACCTTGTCCGCCTCTTTCTTGCTGAGAGGGTGGGGGGCCGAGTCGGTACCGAAGAAGAACGACGGGTTGCCCGATGTCGCCGCCTCGGCAATCGCCATGCGCTCTTCACGGGAATTGATCACCGGCTTGCAGTACAGGTGCGGTCGCATGCCGTTGGCGAGCAGATCGGAGCGATCGCAGGTGAGGTGATGCGGCGTGATCGACCCACCGACCTGGGGGTGGTCTTTCACGATGTCGAGCCCGGCCCGAGTCGAGATGTGTTCAACGGTGACCCGCAGTTCCGGAATCTGTTCGACGACTGGCAGCAGTTGCTTTTCGATGAAGTCAGCCTCCCGATCGAAGATGTCGAGGCTGGGGTCGGTCGACTCGGCGTGCACAAGCAGCGGGATCCCCGCCCCCGCCATCGCTTCGAGCACAGGGCTGAACGCAAGCAGATCGTTGCCACCGGCAGCGCTGTTGGTGGTGGCCCCGGCTGGGTAGTACTTCGCGCCGAAGACGACGCCGTCGGCGGCCCCGGCGAGCAAATCGTCGACGACGATCTGGTCATTGAGATACAGCACCATCATTGGCGTGAAGTCGGGACGAGCGTCGGGGCCGGCGGCCGCCAAGACGCGCGCTCGGTACGCAGCGGCCGCCTGTGTCGAGGTCACGGGCGGGGTAATGTTGGGCATCACGACGGCGTGACGGAACACGTTGGCCGTGTAGGGGGTTACGGCGCTGAGCATCTCGTCGTCGCGAAGGTGGACGTGCCAGTCGTCCGGTGCGGCGATCTCGAGCGTGACGGTGTCGTCGGTCATGCGCCGTACTGCTCCCGGTAGGCGTGGATGCGTTCGAGCATGCCGTCGTCGAGCACGACGACGCCGTCGATCTCGCGGTTGTGCAGGTGATCGACGATGTCGTCGAGGGTGACGATGGCTCGCGTCGTCATCGAGAAGTCCTGGGCGACCTGGGCGAGTGCCGACCGGTCGCCAGTGCCACGTTCCTGTCGATCGGCGGAGACGATGAGGCCGACGATGTCGACGTCGGCGTGGGCCTGCAAGATCGGCACCGTCTCGCGGATCGACGTTCCTGCGGTGGTGACATCCTCGACGATCAGCACCCGATCGCCGTCGGCCGGCAGCGCACCGACAAGGACGCCGCCCTCGCCATGGTCTTTTGCCTCCTTGCGATTGAACAGGTAGCCGATGTCGCGTCCACGAGCGGCCAGGCCGATCGAGGCGGTGGCGACGAGCGGGATGCCCTTATAGGCGGGGCCAAAGAGGATGTCGACATCGTCAGGCCACGACTCATCGATCGCAGCGGCGTAAAAATCGCCGAGCTGCGCAAGTTGTTCGCCGGTGCGATAGCGGCCCGTATTGATAAAGAACGGGGTCTGGCGGCCGGACTTCGTGGTGAAGTCACCGAACGTCAACACGTCGGACCGAACCATGAACTCGATGAAGTCGCGCTTGTACTGCTGCACGGTTCGCAACCTAGCCGCAGTCGGCGAAGACCTTCGGCGTGCGGGCAGTGGCGTCGGGCGATCCGGGGGTTCGTGCCGGGCCGTTCCGGGCGATCTGCCAAAACCGCGTAGGGTCCGGTCGGATGCGGATCGCCACGTGGAACATCAACTCGATCCGCACCCGGATCGATCAGGTCGTTGCGTGGTCGGCCGATCGGGCGGCCGACGTGGTGCTCTTGCAGGAAACCAAGTGCGGTGACGACGACTTTCCGTTCGATGCCTTCGCCGAGGCGGGCTACGACGTCGTTCACCACGGCGTCGACCACTGGAATGGCGTTGCGATCGCCAGTCGGGTCGGTATCGACGATGTCCAACGGGGTTTCAGCGGTTCGGTCTCGGCCCCGTTCGATGAGCCCCGCCTCGTCGCTGCGACCTGCGGAGGTATCCGGTGCTGGTCGGTCTATGTTCCCAACGGGCGCGCACTCGACGACCCGCACTACCTCTACAAACTCGTCTGGCTCGAACGCCTCCGTGGAGAGCTTCAACAGCACCGAGCCGCCGAGGGTCACTCAGTCGTGGCCGGCGACATCAACGTCGCCCCCGCTGATCGTGATGTCTACGACCCGACGCGCTGGCGACGGCGCACCCACGCCAGCCCACCCGAACGCGACGCCGTCCGACGGCTGCTCGAACTCGGGCTCATCGACCTTGCCCGCGATCGTCACCCCGACACACCCGAGTTCACGTGGTGGAACTATCGGCCCGGCCAGTTCGACAAGGACCACGGACTTCGCATCGACCTCGCCCTCTGCTCGTCGATCGTCGCCGCCATCGCCACCGACGTGTGGGTCGACCGAGCGGCCCGCGCCCACGAGCGGCCCTCGGACCATGCCCCGCTGGTCATCGATCTCGCGGACTGAGCCCAAGCACGACCAGACGCTCACGCATCGGCGGTGATGATGAACGGTTTCGATCCGCTCGGTCGAGCCTCCTAGGCTGCGTGCATGCGGCGCCTTCTCGCGATTCTTTTCCTCGCCCTGTTCGCGTCGGCCTGCGGTGGCGGCGACGACGCCACGCCCTCCGAGGAGTCCGGTAGCGACGCCGCGGACACCGCAGCAGCGGACGACACGGCGACAACCGCACCGCCCGAGACGACCACGGCTCCGTCGACCACGACCACCGTTGCGACCACCACCACGACAGAGGCGCCAACCGCCGTCTCGCAGATACCCACCCCCGAGGCGTCGACCGTCGCCGATCTGCTCGCCCTCGACCGGCCGGTCGTCGCAGCGCACGGCGGCGGCGATCGCTCCTACCCACACTCGACGATGTACGCCTTCGTCGAGGCTGCCCTCGCCGGCACCGACGTCCTCGAGATGGATCTCCAAATGACCGCCGACGGCGTCCTCGTCGTCCACCACGACGCAACCGTCGACCGGCGCACCGAGACCACCGGCCGGGTGCGCGACCTCACCGTTCTCGAACTCCAGGAACTCGACAAGGCCTACTGGTTCCACGACCGCGGCGAGGAGCGGGATCTCCCCGACGACCAGTACCCGTTCCGGGGCATGCGGACGGGCGATGTCGAACCGCCGGCCGGCTACACCGCCGACGACTTCAAGATCGAAACCTTCCAAACCCTCGCCGAGACGTTCCCCGACCATGTGCTCGACCTCGAGATCAAGGTCCCGCTCGACGATGACGGCGAAAACGACATCGCCTATGCGATCGAGGCCGCCCGGGTACTCGCCGCCGCGATCGAGGAACTCGACCGGACCCATTCGGTGATCGTCACCTCGTTCTCAAGTGACGTGATGATCGCGTTCCGAGAATTCGCCCCCGAGGTCGCGACCAGCCCGGGCGAGGACGAAATGGTGGCCTGGTACCTCGGGACCGGCGGGATCGCCGAGCAGGACGTGCTCGCGCAGCTACCGCCAGAGCGTCTCGGCATCGACATCCTCGATCCCGAGCTCATCGCCCGCATCCAGGCGGAAGGCATCGGCTTGTGGATCTGGCCGAACTCCGACGACCAGGAGAACGAGGCGTTCTACCGTTCGCTGTTCGAACTCGGGATCGATGGCGTCATCGCCGGTGTTCCGACCGATGGCGTCGCAGCCGCGCTCGGCTGAACGCCGCCGGCGCGTCACTCGCCGATGTCTTCGTTCCAGAGTTCGGGCTCGGCGGCGATGAACTCGGTCATCATCTCGACGCACTGGGGGTCGTTGGCCCGCACGAGTTCGACGCCGCGTGACTCGAGGTACGCCTCGGCCCCCATGAAGGTCTCGTTCTCACCGATCACGATGCGGGGGATGCCGTAGAGCAGCGCTGCGCCCGTGCACATGTCGCATGGCGACAGAGTCGTGTAGAGCGTGGCTCGTCGGTAGTCGGCGGCGGGGCGTCGCCCGGCGTTCTCGAGACAGTCGGTCTCACCATGGAGGATCGCGCTGCCGTTCTGCACGCGACGGTTGTGGCCTCGACCGACGATCTCACCGTCGATCATCAACGACGAACCGATCGGAATACCACCCTCGGACCGGCCGATCCTCGCTTCCTCGATCGCCGCATCGAGGCCACGACGATCGTCGGCGGAGAGGTCGGGCATCAGAACTCGTAGCTCCCGATGCCGTAGAAGCCCGACGAGGCGGTCTTCGGCAGACCGAACGGTTCGCCGATCGCTCCCGGCGCATGCGCGGCCGGCCGGTCACCGAGCACGCTCACCCGCCGCAACTCGCGACGACCCTCCGTGTCGTTGACCATGATGTGGAGGGTCACCCGCTCGTCCCACATCACGACATCACCAGGCGACCACCGCCACCGGGCTGAGAACTGGACCTGCTCCTGCCACCGAAAGAGGTACGACAACAGCATCTGGGACTCCGGTCGCGACAACTGCGGAATCCGGCGCGAGAACTGCTTGTTGACGAACAACGCCGGACGTCCCGTGTCGGGATGGGTGCGCACCACCGGATGCTCGGCGCTCTTGTCGCCGCGGGCGTCGTCGTGGATGCAGGTCAGCCCTGCGAGGAAACCCTGCATCGCAGGCGAGAGCGAGTCGTACACCGCATGACCATCGATGAACATGGTGTCGCCGCCGTGCGAGGGGCAGTCGACCATATGCAGGAGCGCGATCGCCGGTGGCTGCTCGAGGAAGGTGGCGTCGGTGTGCCAGAGATCGGCCTTGACCTGGTACATCGAGTCGAGGCTGATGACCTCCGGGATGTCGGGGTCGACCGAGTCGAGATACGGCACCGGGTCGACCGTGCCGAAAAGGCTGGCGATGTCGCGAAGGCCGCGAAGCGAGGGGTCGAGGCCCGGCAGCGCCAGCATCAAGTGGTCACCCAGCGCCTTGGTGAGCTGGACAGCGACACCTTCGTCGATGGCGTCGAGGTCGAGTCCGTGCACTTCGGCACCCATTCCAGCCACCGGCCGGATATCCAATTCGCTCATGAGGCCCTTCTCCGTGTGGTCTCGGGAGCTTAGGACCTCGATTCGTCGCAGACGAGATGGCCGTCCTCAGCTACCGAGGGTGCATTCGGAACCATAGGATCGGGCCATGGATGCGCTGCCGGTCGTCGACCTCACGGCCTTCCGCAACGATCCGTCCGGCTCCGAAGGGCTCGCTGTCGTTGAGGAACTCCGCCGAGCAGCCCACGAGGTCGGTTTCGTCTATCTCTGCGGCCACGGCGTCGACCCCAACCTCGACGAGGCGATGTTCGGGACGGCACGGGAGTTCTTCGATCTGCCGGAGGACGACCGGCGCGCCCTCGCCATCGAGCACTCCCCCGCCTTCCGCGGCTACACGATCCTCGGCGACGAGGTCACCAACGGGCGTTCCGACTGGCGTGACCAACTCGACCTCGGACCAGAGCAGCCACCACCTGAACATGGTCCAGATGATCCTGCGTGGATGCGACTGCGCGGCCCGAACCAGTGGCCCACCGCGCTCCCGACGATGGCTCCGACCGTGCTGCGCTGGATGGCGGCGATGGACGATGTCGGCATCACTGCGCTTCGCGCCCTCGCCGTGGGGCTCGGGCTGCCGATCGATCACTTCGACCACGGCTTCCTGCCCGAGAGCGACGTCCACCTCAAGATCATCCGCTACCCCTCGTCGACCATCGATGTCGCTGACGGCCAAGGTGTCGGTCTGCACTCGGATACCGGGCTCCTGACCTTCATTCTTCAAGACGAGGTCGGCGGTCTCCAGGTCCAGATCGGCGGGGAGATGATCGACGCGCCAGCCCGTCCCGGCATGTACCTGATGAATCTCGGCGAGATGCTCGAGACCGCGACCGACGGCTATCTCAAGGCCACGCCACACCGGGTCGTCAGCCCGCCCCCCGGTCGCGAACGAATCTCGATCGCCTACTTCTTCAACCCTCGCTTCGAGCTGCCCTTCGAGCGGGTCGAGCTCCCCGACGAACTCGCCGTGGTTGCACCGGGGGCCGACCACGACGGCGTCGGCCTCCGTGTCTTCGGCGAGAACAACCTCAAGACGAGGCTTCGTTCACACCCCGACGTCGCCCGTCGCCACTACGCCGACCTGGCCTGACGCGTCTCGTCTGGGGTCGGGTTCGGCGGACGACGACCGGTCTCGCCGATCACGAACGCGATCCAGGCGACACCGGCGAGCAGGATGCCGCCGAGCACGAAGGCCGAGACATCGAGCCCGGCGACGTCGGCGACGGCGCCGACGACGAGCGGGCCGAGAAAGAGGCCCAGATTCGACACCAGGGTGAACCCGGCGAGGTACGGGCCCTCTTCGCCCTCCGGGGCGAGATCGGCGCCGAGGGTCAGGACCGCACCCGAGGTGACACCGTTCCCGGCGCCGATCAGCACGCTGGCGATCGCGACGTCGGTGACGTCGTCGGCAAGGCCGAGCATCACCAATCCGATCGCCATGACCGTGAAGGCCGGGACGATCGAATACAGCCGCCCGAAGCGATCCATGATCACGCCCGAGATGGGAAAGACGACGAAGTCGATCACGGTGCCAACGGCAAGGAGGCCCCCGATCTCTGCGACCGAGAGCCCGAGCCGATCGGCGACCAGCGGGATGATCACATAGCGGCCTTCCCGGCCGGCCTGGATCAGCATCGGGCCGACGCCGCCTCGGGCCACCCGACCTCGGTGGCGCCGCAACGATGCGCGCACCGCCACCGGCGGGGCGGCATCGACGATGCGCTGGTCCTCGCGGCCACCGGGGAGAATCCAGAAGACGGCACCGACCGCCATGACGGCACCGGCGAGCACGAAGGCGGCTCGGAAGCTCACCGCCTCGGCGACCGCCCCACCGAGAACAGGGCCGATGACGAGTGCGAGTCGGTGCGTACCGCCCATACCCGAGTTGACGCGTCCCCGGAACCGGATCGGGACACCGCGGGTGATGAAGAGTTGGCGCGACTGACCCACCGCTCCGAATCCGGAACCGGCAACGAACCGTGCGAGGACCAACAGCACGGCGAGTTCGGTCAGCCCGAACAGCACCACACTCGTGGCCGCGGCAGCGATGGCAACGAGGAGCAGGTGATCGTTCGTGCGCCGCTCTGCGAACGAACTGGCAGGAATCCCGACGAGCGCGGCACCGACGCCGAAGGCCCCCATCACCACGCCGACTGCCGTAAGACCGACGCCGGTGTCCTCGAGGTAGAGCGGGACGATCGGCAAGATGATGCCGACGCCGAGCGTCATCATGGCGATGGGCACGTAGAGCGGCGGGATCAGCCGCCGCAACTCGGCCCACACGGATTGATCCGGATCGAGCTCCCGGGCCACGTCAGTCGCCGAGGTCAGGAGCCCACGACGATCCGTTGATGTGGCCACCGCCGTCGACGAACAAGGTGTTGCCGGTGAGATAGCGGCTGGCATCGCTCGCAAGGAAGACCGCGACCGGTGCGATGTCGGCGTCCGGGTCACCCATGCGACCCATCGGGTTGCCGGCGTCGGCCGCCGCCTCAAGTTCCGGATTCTGTTGCATGACCCGCCGGAACGACGCCGACTTCGCGGCCGGGCAGATCACGTTGACGGTGATGCCGGTCGACGCCCACTCGCGGGCAGCGGTGCGGCTCGCCGCCCGCAGTGCCTCCTTGGCGCTGTTGTATTCGAGGGTGCCCATGTGTGCGTTGACCCCGTTGAGCGATGCCATGTTGATGATGCGGCCCCAGCCCTTCGGCTTCATCACGGCGTGGGCAGCGTTCATCGCCCAGAGCGGCCCCAGGAAACCGATGTCGAGACCGCCCTGCACGAGCTCAGGAGTCTTGTGCTCGACCCGACTGATGCGGCCACCGCCCCAGGCGTTGTTGACAAGCACGTCAAGCGTGCCGAAGTGATCGACGGCGGACATGACCGCCGACTCGACCTGGCTCTTGTCGGCGACATCGCACGCAACGAAGTGGCCGGCGTCGCCGAGCGAGTCGGCGACGGCGCGCCCCGTATCGGGGTTGATCTCGGCAACGACCACCCTCGCCCCCTCGGCGGCGAACACCCGAGCGATGCCCGCACCGATGCCGTCACCGGCCCCGGTGACGAGCGCGACCTTTCCGTCCAACTGCCCCATGCCACGACCGTATGCGGAATCGGGCGGATCCGCCTACTACGTTTCGGCCATGCTGCCCTGCCCCGACGTCGCCCATCCCGAACTCGGCTTCTACACCCTCGCTGGTGCGCCCGAAACAACGCGAGCGCTGGTCGACGAGGTACGCGAGGCCGAGGACCTCGGTCTGGGATACGCCTTCGTCTCCGAGCGCTACTACAAGAAGGAGGCGGCAGTGCAGAGCGGTGCGGTCGGCGCGGTGAGTGAGAAAATCGCCATCGCCACCGGCGTCACCAACCACAACACGCGTCACCCGATGGTCACCGCCGGCTACGCCCACACCATGCAGAGCCTCACCGGCGGTCGCTTCGTGCTCGGCCTCGGCCGCGGGATTGCGCGGATGCAGGACGCGTTTGGCCTCGGCCGGATCACCACTGCGCAGATGGAGGATTTCGCCGGACTCATGCGCCGCCTCTTTCGTGGCGAAGCGATCATCGGCCATGACGGCCCGGCCGGGAAGTACCCCGTGCTCCACCTCAACGCCGGTCTCGATGAGCACCTCCCGATGGGGATCAGTGCCTTTGGCCCCGAGACACTGAAACTTGGCGGACGGGCATTCGATCAGGTCATCCTGCACACCTTCTTCACCGAGGAGACGACTCGACGATGCGTCGACACGGTGAAGCAGGCAGCGGTCGACGCAGGGCGAGATCCCGACGACGTGCAGGTCTGGTCGTGCTTCGCCGTCGTGAGCGACGAAATCAGCGAGGACGTTCGGCTCAAGAAGACGGTGGGGCGGCTTGCGACCTATCTCCAGGGCTACGGCGACCTGATGGTGAAGACGAACGGGTGGGATCCCGCTGCGCTCGATGCGTTCCGTGCCGACGAGTTCGTCTCCACGTTCCGGGGCGCGCTCGATGATGTCGCCACGCCCGACCAACTCGCCCACGTCGCCACCCTGATCCCCGATGAGTGGCTTGCCCCGATGGCGACCGGGTCACCCGCTCAGTGCGCCGAGGCGGTGAAGGGCCAGCTCGACATGGGCTGCGACGGCGTGATCATGCACGGCGTCAACCCGAGCCAGCTTCGCTCGGTGATCGAGGCCTACTGAGCGGCGGTTCGGGTGAGTTCGGTGATCGCGTTCGCGACGATCGTCTGCGGCTCGTCGATCCGGCTCAGACGGACGAGCGCAACACGGGCGTCGGCGTCGGCGACCTTCACATAGGCCACGTTGGGGAGCTGAAGCCTGCGCACGCCGGCAGGCACGAGCGCGACCCCCTCCCCTGCTGCCACCAGACCGACGATCGTCGTGTACTCGGTTGCTTCGATCGCCGGGTCGTAACCGACGCCGTGGCCTCCGAGCAGCGAACGGAGTTCGGCGTGCAACGAGGGTGAACTCGTTCGCGAGAACCCCACGAACGTCTCCTGAGCGAGCCGCCGCAGCGACACCGTCCGTTGACCGGCAACGGCGTGGTCAGCTGGCACGGCGAGCATGAATCGGTCATGGCCGAGCACCGCCGAGTCGACCGCCGGCCGAACCGGCACCGTCCGGGCGACACCCAGGTCGATGTCACCGTCGACGAGTGCTCGGGCCTGCTCATCAGACGACATGGTGTGGAGTTCGACATCGGCCTCGGGCCACGTCGAGCGAAACCGGCGAAGGAACCATGGAACGAACTCGAAGGCGGTCGAGTCGACAAAGCCCAGACGGAGACGACCACGGGCACCGACCCGAAGCTCTTCGGCCGCCCTGGCAACCCCCTGCGCCGAGACCAACAGCTGTCGTGCGTGGGGCAGAAAAGCTGCGCCGTCGGGGGTCAGGGCCACTCGCCGCGTGGTGCGCTCGAGGAGCGCAAGACCGAGGTCGGCTTCGAGTTGTCGGATCTGCTGACTCAGTGCCGGCTGGGCGATGTGCAGGCGGTCGGCGGCCCGTCCGAAGTGCAGTTCCTCGGCCACGGCGACGAAGGCGTCGAGGCGTCGCAGGTTCGCCAGCTCACTCATGCACAAATCATATCAATCTTGCCGAATTCCCTCCTTCACCCGCATGAGCGAATCGGGCAGACTGAAGCGATGGGGAAGAACAAACCACCGGCCAAGTACTCCGCGGCCGGGCTGCTCTGGAGAGGTCTCCGGAAACAATCATGGCCGCGGGTCTGGCGTGAGCCGGAGTTCAAGAGCACCTACGACGTGGTGATCATCGGCGGCGGCGTCCACGGACTCGCCACTGCGTACTACCTGGCATCGAACCATGGCATCACCAACGTCGCGGTCGTCGACAAGCAATACCTCGGCAGCGGCGGATCGGGCCGAAACACCGCCATCGTTCGCTCGAACTATCTGACGCCTGAAGGCGTGGCCTTCTACGACCGCAGCCTCGATCTCTACAACTCGATGTCGAACGACTTGAACCTCAATGTGATGTTCAGCGAACGCGGCCACCTCACCCTCGCCCACACCGACTCGGCACTGCGGACGATGAACTGGCGAGCCGAGGTCAACAAACTGCAGGGCATCAACTCGTCGGTGATCACGCCGGCCGAGATCAAGAAACTCACCCCATCGCTCGATGTCAGCGCCGACACCCGATACCCGATCCTCGGCGCGCTCTACCACCCTCCCGGCGGCACGATCCGCCACGACGCCGTCGTGTGGGGATACGCGCGCGGCGCCGATGCCTATGGCGTTGACCTCCATCAGAAGACCGAAGTGCTCGACATCCTCGTCGAGGGCGGCTCCGGCCCGGAGGGCAAGGGCCCCGGCGGCAAGGTCACCGGCGTGCGAACCAGCAAGGGCGACATCCACGCACCCGTCG
>Ga0181574_10000786_pt1 | contig 29531 bp, 27 predicted proteins | sample 101ome_24_FD_145600 | JGI IMG/M metagenome (GOLD analysis project Ga0181574, IMG submission 145600) | Coastal salt marsh microbial communities from the Groves Creek Marsh, Skidaway Island, Georgia - 101410AT metaG (spades assembly) | ecosystem: Environmental > Aquatic > Marine > Intertidal zone... | reverse complement strand
TTTGATGTTGTTCATCGGCGTTCGAAGATTGCGCTTCCAAGCTTTCAAGCTTGGCCTCACGTGCGGCGTCTAATGTATCCCCACCATGCAATATTCCTTTATCCAACATGGACTGGCTTCCGGTTTCGGCTCGGTTTAGGTCTGAAGACGGGCGGAAATATCCCGCGATCCCCCGCCGCTGATCTTCGTTTACCGATGACAGCAACCACATGACCATAAAAAATGCCATCATGGCGGTTACGAAATCGGCATAGGCCACTTTCCATCCGGCATTTTCTTGTGGTTCTTCCGGGTTTCTTATTTTGCGTTTGATAATTGTTTGAACAACAGTCTTTTCTGACCCACCCATTTTCTTTCCCCATTACCCACTGTAAGATTTAGCAGGCAGAGTTGGCGAAAGACTTAACGTTTAAAGTTCAACATATTTTTGCGCATATGCCGGCCTAGCCGATACGCGCGGCGTGGTAAATTGGCCGTAAATCTGTGTTCCACTCTTTGTTGTAGAGACCAAGCAATCGGTCCGCCGGGGCTTTTTGGGTTGCCAGATTTTCGAAGAGAGGGTCTAGAAAACGGCTTTCATCAATGGCGCCTGTTTCGACATTGCCGCGGCCCCTTGCGATCAGGCCCTTGCGCGAGATATCAACAAGCTCTTTGGCGAGATCGATCAATTTAACCCCGTCAACCTCTGCTGCTAGGCCGCTTCTTGCGCTGTTTATCCGCAGCGTTTCGCGAAATTCGGCCGTCCAGTTTTTAGCTAAATCCCAAGCCGCATCCAACGCGGTTTTATCATAACACAAGCCCACCCAAAACGCTGAAAGCGCGCATAGATGATCTGCCTGCCCCGCATCTGCTCCGCGCATTTCAATAAATGTTTTCAGCCGGGCCTCGGGAAAAATAGTGGTCAAGTGATCCGCCCAATCGCTTAGGCTGGGCCGCTCTGCGGGCAAGGCGGGCAATTTTCCCTGCAGAAAATCGCGGAAAGATTGCCCTAAAGCATCAATATATCGGCCGTTTCGATAGACAAAATACATTGGTACATCGAGGGCGTATTCGACCCAAGCCTCAAAGCCAAACCCCGGCTCAAATATGAAGGGCAACATGCCTGTGCGATCGGCATCAAGATCTTGCCAAACGCGGCTGCGCCAACTTTTATGGCCATTGGGCAACCCATCGAAAAACGGTGAGTTGGCGAAAAGCGCGGTTGCAATCGGTTGCAGCGCAACCGCTACGCGCATTTTTTGAACCATATCCGCTTCAGAGCTGAAATCTAAATTTACCTGCACGCAAGACGTGCGATACATCATAAATTTCCCCATCGTGCCGACTCGATCCATATAATCGGTCATCAGAGTATAGCGACCTTTGGGCATTACGGGCATCATCTCATGAGACCATATGGGCGCCGCGCCCAGCGCTATAAATCCTGCGCCAATTTCATCGCTGATGCCCCGCAGTTCGTCTAGATGCTGGTTAAGCTCACTGGCCGTGTCATGAATGGTTTCCAAAGGGGCGCCCGATAATTCAAACTGGCCGCCCGGCTCGAGGGATATATTTGCGCCATTTCGGGTCAATCCGATTAATTTATCCGCTTCCAAAACCGGCGCCCACCCGAAGCGGTCGCGCAGCGCTTCGAGGATGGTCTGGATTGAACAGGCCCCAGAATAGGGCAAAGGCATCTGGTTTGCCTGGCAAAAGCCGAATTTTTCATGTTCGGTCCCGATGCGCCATTCGCTTTCCGGCTTGCAGCCAGCCGCCAGATAGGCCGCCATTTGCTCTGGGTGCTCGATGGGGCCTCCAGCAGATTGGGGAATAGACATTGCGGGATCTCCGAAGTTTCAGTGATGCAGATGTGCTGTGGATTAACCAAGCTGTCAATGGATGTAATTTTGGGGATCTAAAAAATAGTCTTTTTGCCAGATCGTTTGAGGCGTGTTCAAGCGTCGCGCCAAAAGCTGAAGCATCGGCTCGATTTGGAAATTTTGCAGCTGGGTAAAGGCATCAAACAGCCGCTCTGCGCCTGTCGCACCGGTGGGAATAAACAGCGCCGGCTGGGCCGGTTGCTCGAGTTTCCACAGCTGCTGGTTCTGATGATATATTAGACTGATTTTGGTGATATCATCCAGCGCAATCACACCGCCTGTATCGGGGCCAAAATAGGTGATTTGGCCTTCGGTAACATCTACGATACCGGCCCCTTGTTGCGTTTTTACGAATCGCGCGCGCTGGAGCCCAGCAAAGCCAATCAGCGCTCCAATAAGGGTCAGCGCCGCCCCCACCCAGGATAACAGCCCGAAAGTTTTGGTAAACCAATAGAGCCCTAAGGCAATAAGCGCCGCGCCGATAAACGCATCGCGCCAGCGCAGTAAAACCGCTGTGGCCTCGGGCCGTATCATCTCCAATCTCCCTGATGGGCTTGCCAAAGACTGAGGGCGGTTACCGCGGCGGTATCGGCGCGCAAAATGCGCGGGCCCAAGCTGATGCAATGTGCCTTTGGCAAGTTGGATATCTGCTGGCGCTCTGCCGCGTGAAACCCGCCTTCCGGACCGATTAGAATGGCGCAGGGCCCCGGTGCGAGCGCTGCGAATGAAGAGGCCGCGCCCGCCTGTGTTTCGTCGCAAAATAATAAGCTACGATCTTGGGGCCAATGATCCAAAACCGCCTTTAATTTCTGTAACGTGTCAACCACTGGCACATAGGTGCTGCCGCATTGTTCGGCCGCTTCGATCGCATGGGCTTGCAGCCGGTCGCGCCGAATCCGCTCTGAATTTGTAAAGGCGGTTTGCACCGGACAAATCCGCGCAGCACCTAATTCAGTGGCTTTTTCTACAATAAAATCGGTGCGTGATTTTTTGATTGGTGCGAAAAGAAGCCAGAGATCTGGTGGGGGCCGCAGCGCTTTGCTTTGCGTCAAACAGCTCAGCACGCCCGATTTTTTACCGGCTTGCGTGATTTCAGCCAGCCATTCGCCGTCTTGGCCGTTGAACACCAGCACGCGATCTCCCACGGTTTTGGCGCATCACGGAAAATAGGTAATGCGCGTGCTCGCACGTTAAAGGTAGTGATTGCGCCGGTGCCAGCGGGTGATCTACAAAGAGTCTGATTTTAGAATTCATAAGGCTTAACATATGTCTGAGCAGGGAACAAAACCAGAGGTGGCGGGTGAAGTTTTTGATGCTGTGAAAGGCAATTGGGTTGATCGCTTTGCGCCGCAGGCCAGCCGGCCTTATTTACGCCTGTCGCGGGCGGATCGGCCAATTGGAACCTGGTTGTTGCTGTTTCCTTGCTGGTGGGGGTTGTTTCTTGCAATTCTAGCCGATGGTCAATTTGCCTTAAGCGATTTGTGGATTTTTGTGGGATGCGGGCTGGGGGCTTTTTTAATGCGCGGGGCTGGCTGCACGTGGAATGATATCACAGATCGCAAATTTGACGGGGCGGTCGAACGGACCAAATCGCGGCCGATCCCCTCTGGGCAAGTATCGGTGAAATCGGCGGTGATCTGGATGGGCGCGCAGGTGGCACTGGCCGCCTGCATTCTGTTCAGCTTTAACGCGGCGGCGATTACATGCGGGATCATCGCCCTGATCCCCGTGGCGATTTACCCTTTTGCGAAACGCTTTACCTGGTGGCCGCAGGTGTTTTTGGGCTTGGCGTTTAATTGGGGCGTTTTATTGGCCTTTATCGCCCATCAGGGCGGGTTACAGGTTGCCGCGCTGATCCTATATCTAAGCGGTATTTTCTGGACGCTGTTTTACGATACAATTTATGCCCATCAGGATATTGAAGATGACGCATTGATCGGTATCAAATCCACCGCACGTTTATTTGGCGCAAAGACATGGCCTTGGTTGTTGGGCTTTGCCCTGACCAGCGGGGGATTGATGATGGGCGCTTTGGCGCTGCAAGTACAGGGGCCAGCTTTCTGGGTTGCGGGTCTGGGCGGTGCTGCCTTTGTGCTACATATGTTGTGGCAATTGCGTCAGTTCCGCCTAGGAGAAACCGAGTTGTTGTTGCGATTGTTTCGGGCAAACAGCCATACCGGCTTTTTGCCCGTGGTGTTCTTTGGCCTCGCGGTTTTCCTTTATTGAACCCATTGGCGCGAGAGCCTATGAAGTCACCAGCCCTGTAAACCGAGCGATCTTATGCGATTTTTGGCCAAGCGCTACATTCTTATTACCTTTAGTGGCGCCGCGATCTTGGCCTGTTTCTGCGCTATGGCTTTGGTTTGGGCGCTTGAAGCAAAAACCGTATCGCGGCTTGAAGCGGCCTTTGTAAAGGCGGATCTGGATTGGGTTGAGGTTGCCGCTGATGGGCGGCAGGTGGTGCTTTCTGGCCAAGCCGAAACCGCGGCGCAGCGGTTTCAAGCCTTGACACTGGCGCGTAAAACCGTGGCGATGCACAATCTATCAGATCAGATTTCTGTATCTGAGACAGACGCTAAAACACCAGCTGCGCTTACCCTGCAGATTTTTAAAACCCCAAAGTTAATCCGCGCACTGGGCAATGTGCCAAGCGGGCCGGCGCAAGAGACGCTGCTGGCGGGTTTGCGTGATATGGCCGCGGGGCAGGTGGAGCTAAAACATTTCTTTACCGCCGCCCAGCGCCGCCCGTCTGAAACATGGCTCACCGCCCAGCAGCTTGGGTTTGAAGCTTTGGCGCAGATACACCGCGGCGAGGTGACAATTGCGGAAGATCGCGTTGTTGTGAAAGCGCTGGCAAAAACGGAAGAGCGCCGGCAAGCGGTTTTGACAAATCTAGAGCAGCTTAGCCCGGCTGGCCTTCTCTATGAGGTTGCGGTGGTGGCGCCCAATGCTGCGCCCGAAGGCTATCGCTTTCGCGCGGTGAAACGCGATGGCGCGTTGCGGGTTCTCGCCTGCCGAGTCGATAGCCAAATGCATCTCAAAGCGCTTGCTTCAGCTTTGCAAGCGTTTGGCGTGACGCATGGATTGCCCTGCTTGATGAATTTGGCAGATCGCCCAAGCGGGTTTGATGAAACCATTTTCTTGGCGCTCGATGCAGTAAAACCGATCCGCGCAGCCACGATTCATTTAGAGGATAACCACCTTCAGCTGTTTTTTCCCGATCTGCCAGAGGCCGATAGCATCGCCGCAGTGGTTGAAAAAATAAAACAGCGTTTGCCAGAGGGCTATGGGGTTGAAGCGTCCAGACATCTGCCCGATATGGCGGACGGGGGTCTCGCCGCAGAGTTTTCCTTTGAGCTTGAGGCGGATGGCAACTTAATTCTGCAGGGCCCTTTGAAAGATCAACGCGCTCAAAGGGCGGTGAAAGCGCTGGCGCAGGCCCAGTTTGGATTTGATAAGGTGGCGTTTTCTGGATCGCTGGTTCCGGCGCTGGGCAATGATTGGACCTTGCAGATCCTGTCTTTGATCGAGGCGATGCTGCCCTTGCAGCGGGCGCAAATGCGCTTGACCCGGCAGGATCTAGCGGTCTCTGGCCTGTCGTATCGCAAGGATGCGCAGGCCGCCTTGGCGTTAAGTGTGCGCCAGATCTTGCCAAACACTGTTCGCACCGATTTGCAGATTACCTATCAACCGCCCCCCAAAAGAGAGCCGGATCTGCTGCCGGCTGCCCTTTGTATCAGCCAAATAAACGGGCTGCTACAATCTGAAAAAATCAATTTTGACCCGGGATCGGATCGGGTGAATTTGGCAGGCCATTGACCCGGGATCGGATCGGGTGAATTTGGCAGGCCATAACCTCTTGGATAAAATCGCGGATATATTGCGCCAATGTGGAGAAATTCCGCTTGAAATTGCCGGCCATACAGACAGTCAGGGGCGCGAGGAAATGAACCTGCAACTGAGCCAAACGCGTGCGCAGGCGGTGTTGATGGAGCTGCAAAGGCGGCGTATTTTAACCGGCAGTTTTGTGGCGCAAGGCTATGGTGAAACCAAACCCATTGCCGCAAATGACAGCGCAGAAGGGCGTGATATCAACCGGCGGATTGAATTTTATCTGCGCGAAAATGAACCGGCGCCGCCGGTGCAGGGCGATCCAGAAACGCTGCCAGCTGAGGCAAGGATAAATGCTAATGCAGGCCAATGAGGTGATGTTAATCGGTGCGCTCGCGCTGTTTGCAGCTTTTGTTATGGGCTGGTGCATGCATTGGCTTTGGATGCAGTTTTTGCGGGGCTCTTTGCCCAGCATCGAGGCGATGACCAACGTCACACAAGAGCTGCGTAACGCCACAGCCCAGCGCGATGCGGCGCGTGAAGAGGCCGCCCTAAAAGAGGCTGAGCTGACCAACCTATTGGCCCAAGCGCGGGCAGAACGTGACGCGGCGATGGAGGGGTTGCGACAGGCTCGGATCAGCGAAACCGACCGATCCTAACGCCCCAAGCCGGGCGCGATGGTGCGGCTACCAGCGCCTCAAAGCCTGCTCGTCGCTGTCTTTTGCCTCTACCCAGTTTGCTCCGGACGCGGTTATTTCTTTTTTCCAAAAAGGTGCGCGCGATTTGAGATAATCCATCAGAAAATCGGCGGCGGCAAACGCGTCACTGCGATGCGCGGCGGCGGTTGCCACCATCATGATCCCCTCACCCGGGGCAAGGTTTCCATAGCGATGCAGCACCAGCGCGTCCTGCAAGGACCATCTGTCAATTGCCCTTTGGGCGATGTCAGAAATCGCCTTTTCGGTCATGGCGGGGTAATGTTCGATTGCAAGGGTTTGTAAATCCCTTGCAGATGTGTTGCGCACAATCCCGGTGAAGGTAACTATTGCGCCGGCATTGTCTTGTCTCTCGGCAAAGTTTTGCGCTTCTTTACCCAGATCAAAGGGGTGTTCTTGAATGAGAATTCGCATGATCAGCCCCCCGTCATTGGAGGAAAAAATGCAACTTCTTTGGCGCCGTTGAGCGGGGCGTTAAACTCAACCAATTCTTGATTCACTGCGGCGCGCAGCGCAGAGAGATCCGAAAACGCCAGCGCGTAGCGCGGATCTTTGCCGCGCAGTTCTTCTATAAGAGCCGCCACTGTAGCGGCTTGGCTGTCAATGGTTTCGCGGGGGATGCCGATGCGCTCGCGCAGCCAAGCAAAATATAAAACCTCTATCATGCCTCATCTTTCAAAAACGGAAGCGCTTTTTTGAAATAATCAAAGCCGGTGATCAAGGTTAAAGCGGCTGCAACCCAAAGCAAGACCAGCCCGACATTGCCCGACCAGATCATCGCATGATGTTTCCAGATCACGCCCAGCGTATCTTGTGCGGCGCCGTTTAGGATATTATTCAGCGCGTCTGGGCCGATCTCTTGTGCCGAGAGCTTCAGATAATGCTCAAAAACACCTTGTGAGAATAAAATCGCGATCGCCGCCATTTGCGCGGTGGTTTTCCATTTTGCCAGTTTGGTGACCTGCAGCGTGCTGGCACTCTCGCCCAAAAACTCGCGCAGGCCAGACACAAAGACTTCGCGAAACAAAATCATGGTTGCAGGCAGCACCAGCCATGGCGACATGCTCGAATACCCCACAATGATCACAAGCGCGATAATAACCATTGCTTTATCCGCAATCGGATCGAGCATTTGGCCAAATTTGGTTTCCTGTTTCCACGTGCGCGCGAGGAATCCATCAACCCAATCTGTAAGCGCGGCAAATATAAACAGCAACAGCGCGAACCAATCCGCATAGGGCCGGTTAAAATACAAAAACATCAGCGCCAATGCAGGCGCAGCAAGCAAGCGCCCCGTGGTTAAAATATTTGGAACCGTCCATATCATAGCCTTGGTGTATCCAAACTTATTCAAAAGGAAAAGGCCAGCAACTGCCGCAAGGCTGAAAACCGCCTTAGGGCTCGAATGCCACGCGTGGCTGAGGAGGTTTTTAGAACGTTTCAGCGCGTTAAGGCGCCTTACTGCGCCGCAAAAAAGCCCTTATACGTGTTTCGCAGCAGGTTCTTTTGCACTTTACCCATCGTATTGCGCGGCAATTCCGCGATGATTTGGTAGGATTTTGGATGTTTAAAGCGTGCTAATTTTTGCGCCACTTCTGCGGCCAAATCGCTTTCCCGCAAAGTAACCCCGCTGCGGGGCACCACCACGGCCAGCACGGTTTCGCCAAAATCTGCATGCGGCACGCCGATCACGGCGCTTTCCAAAACGCCGGGCACATCATCTAAGATTTGCTCGATTTCCTTCGGGTAGATATTATAACCACCAGAGATGATAAGATCTTTGCTGCGTCCGACGATATGCACATATCCTTGCGCATCGATTTTTCCCAAATCACCGGTGATGAAAAACCCGTTTTCCTTCAGCTCGGCAGCGGTTTTTTCTGGCATGTTCCAATAGCCTTGAAACACGTTGGGGCCGCGTATTTCGATCATTCCAATTTCGCCTTGGGAAAGCAGTTCTTCGGTTTTTTCATCGATGATCCGCAGCTCTATACCGGGCAAAGGAAAGCCAACAGTGCCCGCGCGCCGCTCACCTTTATAAGGGTTTGACGTGTTCATATTGGTTTCGGTCATGCCGTAGCGTTCTAGAATGCGATGCCCGGTGCGGCTTTCAAAGGCTTCATGCGTTTCTGTTAGAAGCGGCGCGCTGCCCGACACGAAGAGGCGCATGTTTTCGGTCATGCGTTTCTATTAGAAGCGGCGCGCTGCCCGACACGAAGAGGCGCATGTTTTCGGTAACGCTTTTAGTGAAATTTGGGTCATTTAACAAACGGGAGTAAAAGGTTGGTACCCCCATTAATGCGGTGGCCATTGGCATATCTTGGATCAGCTGTTTGGCGTCAAACGCGGGATAAAACCGCATCGAGCATCCGGCAAGAAGGCAAATATTTGTGGCCACAAAAAGCCCGTGAGTGTGAAAAATAGGCAAAGCGTGCAAAAGCACATCTTGGGCGGTAAAGCGCCATGCGTCGCATAAATAACAGGTTATCGTGGCTAAGCATGGCTCCTTTTGAGCGCCCGGTGGTGCCCGATGTATAGAGAAAGGCTGCCAGATCATTGCCACTGCGGGCGCGGGGTTGGAAGCTTTTGGGATGTTGCATCGCCAAGCGTGTAAAGCCGCCGCTGCCATCCCCATTCAAAACCTGCAATTGCGCCTGCGCTGCCTGCGCCATGGGGCGCAAAGCGGTTTCTGCTTTGGCGTCGCACAACACCAGTTTTGCCCCTGAATTTTCGATAAAATAGGCCATTTCACGTGCTGTATAGGCGGTGTTTAAAGGCAGAAAGATTACCCCTGCTTGCAAACAGGCCGCGTAGGTGGCCAATGCTTCGGGGGATTTTTGAACCTGCACGGCCAATCGATCCCCGACCTCTAGCCCAAGCGCTTCTAACACATGCGCGTATTGTGCGGCAGTTTCTAAAAAGCGCTGATAGCTCCAAACGTCCCCATCTGGCAGGATCAAGAACGGCGCCTCAGAGCCGATATGATCGGCAAACAGCGCGTCGAATAAAACATTGCTCATTTTGAGGGCTTTCTATGCTGTGAGCAATTTCGCCATATGTTGAACCGCGATCTGATATCCGTGGCTGCCGAACCCAGCGATCACGCCCTCGGCGCGAAGCGAAACGTAAGAATGATGGCGGAAGCTTTCCCGTTTATGGATATTAGAGATATGAACCTCTAAAATTGGGCCCTCAAACATATTTAAAGCATCCAAAATGGCGATCGAACTATGCGAGAACGCCCCCGGGTTCATTATAATGCCCTCGGCGTCCTCTCGCGCTTGATGGATCCAATCAATCAGCTGGCCTTCATGATTTGACTGCAAATGCGTCAACGTCAGGCCCAGTTGGTCAGCGGTCAAATCGCAATCGCGGGCAATATCGTGTAATGTGTCATGCCCGTAGAGTTCAGGTTGGCGTTTTCCCAACAGATTCAAATTCGGTCCGTTCAGCATAAAAATCATGCGGGCCATCGTTTCGTCCTTTTGCTGCATTAGATGCTCTGAGCACGTCACTAGCACAGTGACTGCGTGGTTTAAAGGCTGGCCCAAAGGATCAGGCCAGCCCCGAAAACCACCCGATAGATCACATAAGGCGTGAAGCTGATGCTGCGCAGCAGGCGCATCATAAGCCCCAAAGCAATGAACGCTGAGAAGGCTGCAAAAGCGGCGGCCAATGCCGCATCGCGCAATCGTGTGGTCGCTCCCTCGGCAATCAGATCAAGGCTGGCCAGCGCTGTCGCGGCGAGGATCACCGGGATTGACATCAGCATGGATAAGCGCGCGGCTTCGTGCCGACTATAGCCTGCCAAGAGCGCCCCGGTGATGGTGATGCCGGATCGCGAAGTGCCCGGAATAAGCGCTAGCGCTTGCCAGAGGCCTAGTTTCAGCGCATCGCCTCGGCTGAAATCTGAAACAGTTTTCAGGCTTTTGGGGCGTCGATCAGCCCACCAGAGAAGCAGTCCGAATCCCAGCATCGCCCAGCCGATCAGCGCAACATTTTCGCGCATCGCGAAGCTCACACCAGAAAGTTTGAGCATAAAGCCGACGGCGATGGCGGGCAGGGTGGCGTAGATCAGGTATAGCGCGAATCTGGCCTCGGGTTGCGTGGCTCTGCCTTTCAACAGGTGGCTGGCGCCAAAAAAGATCTTCCGCACCTCGCCGTGAAAATACAGCATAACGGCGAGCAGCGTGCCCAAATGGACGGCGACATCGATAACAGGCCCTTGATCTGTGGTGCCGGTGAGCGCAGGAAATAAGATCAAATGGGCGCTTGAGGAAACAGGAAGAAATTCGGTAACCCCTTGAATAATAGCTAAGATAATCAAATGAAGCAGGGGCATTTTGAACCTTCTAATCGTGCAATCCCATCATATAACCAACAGATTTATAATAGGAACACTCTTTTTAAGTCCGAATCGGACTTACTTTTTGATTTTAATTGTCAATCCTTTTCCATTTCAGGGTGTGAATGAAAATAAACGTCAGCATTTCTGCCTTTTCTTTTTGAGAGGCTTCCGCTAAATAACCAAAAATCGAAATTAGGAGGCTCTCATGGCCAAGCAGCCAATGTTAAAATTCGTGTCGATCGAACGCGATATGCCAAAAAAACGCAGCGCAACCGAGCGTGCAGAAGATTTCAAAGAAATATACGCCGAATTCGCAGCCGAGAAGGCAAAAGAACAGGCCAGCCGCTGTAGCCAATGCGGGGTGCCTTATTGCCAGTCGCATTGCCCGCTTCACAACAACATCCCTGATTGGTTGCACTTAACCGCCGAGGGCCGCCTGCAAGAAGCCTATGAGGTGTCGCAGGCGACCAATAGTTTTCCGGAGATCTGCGGGCGGATCTGTCCGCAAGACCGTCTGTGCGAAGGCAATTGCGTGATTGAGCAATCGGGGCATGAAACTGTCACGATTGGGGCTGTCGAGAAATATATCACCGATACCGCATGGCAAGAAGGCTGGGTGCAGCCTTTGGCCCCCGCGCGCGAGCTTGATAAATCGGTTGGTATTATCGGTGCAGGGCCCGGTGGTTTGGCCGCCGCGGATCGGCTGCGCCGGGCAGGGTTTCAGGTGACAATTTATGACCGCTATGACCGAGCGGGTGGATTGCTCACTTATGGGATTCCCGGCTTCAAACTGGAAAAAGACATTGTTATGCGCCGCAACCAGCAATTGGTCGATGGCGGGGTGACGTTTAAGTTGAATTGCAATATCGGCGAAGACATCACGTTTGAAGCGCTTCGCGCCCAGCATGATGCGGTGATTGTGGCAACTGGCGTTTACAAAATCCGCGATCTAGATGTTCCGGGCGGCGCGCTGTCGGGCGTTGTGCAAGCGTTGGATTTTCTGGCCACGTCAAACCGTGAAAATTTTGGCGATGACGTGCCAGAGTTTACCAGCGGTGCGTTGAATGCTGCAGATAAAAACGTGGTGGTGATCGGTGGTGGTGATACGGCGATGGATTGCGTGCGCACGGCGATCCGCCAAGGGGCCACCTCGGTCAAATGCATGTACCGCCGCGACCGCGCCAATATGCCCGGATCGCAGCGGGAAGTTGAAAATGCCGAGGAAGAAGGCGTTGTTTTTGAATGGCTATCCGCGCCAGAAGCCTTTGTAAATGATTTGAAGATCCAGGATGTGAAAACGGTCGCCGGGCAAGCTGGCCCGGTGCGCGGCGTGCTGGGCCATAAAATGCGCCTTGGGGCGCCTGATGCCACCGGACGGCGGATGCCCGAAGTGATCGAAGGCAGCCGCTATGTCGAAAAGGCGGATCTGGTGATCAAAGCGCTGGGCTTTGAACCGGAAGATCTACCGCATTTATTTGACCAACCCGAATTGCCCGTGACCCGCTGGGGCACCGTAAAAGCGGAGTTTGGGAGCGGGAAAACGGCGCTTCCGGGGGTTTACGCAGTGGGTGATATCGTGCGCGGGGCCTCCTTGGTGGTTTGGGCCATTAAAGATGGGCAGGATACGGCCAATGCGATCATTGCCGAGCTGCAACCTTCGGCTGCCATCGCCGCAGAATAAAGAGATAAAAGGCCGCGCTGACGCCCGCCATTAAATGGCTTAGGGCAATTTGGTCGCCGCCGCATAAGGAGATGATCCATGACATATGAAAACACCACGGCCTTTGGGCCAGATTGGATGAAGCAACAGGACCAAAAGCGCCAATGGATGACGCAGAACAGCCTGTATCGCGAAGAGGATGAGCATGCCTCATGCGGCGTAGGTTTGGTGGTGTCGATCAATGGCAAGGCCAGCCGCAAAGTTGTTGAAAATGGCATTGCCGCGTTGAAGGCGGTTTGGCACCGCGGCGCTGTGGATGCAGATGGAAAAACCGGCGACGGTGCCGGCATCCACGTGCAAATACCCGTGCGGTTTTTCTATGATCAAATCCGCCGGACGGGTCATGAACCGCGCCAGGATGAGCTGGTGGCGGTGGGGCAGGTGTTTCTACCCCGCGCAGATTTTGGCGCTCAGGAAACCTGCAGAAGCATCGTTGAAAGCGAAGTTCTGCGGATGGGCTATTATATTTATGGGTGGCGGCACGTGCCCGTTGAGGTCAGTTGTTTGGGTGAAAAAGCCAACGCAACGCGGCCCGAAATCGAACAAATTCTGATCAGCAACTCCAAAGGGGTAGATGAAGAAACGTTTGAGCGCGATCTCTACGTGATCCGTCGCCGGATTGAAAAATCTGCGGCCGCGTCGGGTGTCGGACAACTTTACATTGCCTCGCTATCTTGCCGTTCGATTATTTACAAAGGCATGATGTTGGCCGAACAAGTGGCGGTGTTCTATCCTGATTTGATGGATGAGCGCTTCACCAGCGCCTTTGCCATCTATCATCAGCGCTATTCCACAAACACTTTTCCGCAATGGTGGTTGGCGCAGCCGTTTCGGATGCTCGCGCATAATGGCGAAATCAACACGCTGAAAGGCAATGTGAATTGGATGAAAAGCCATGAAATTCGCATGGCAAGTACGGCATTTGGCGAGACGGCTGAAGACATTAAACCCATCGTGCCAAGTGGCTCTTCTGATTCTGCGGCGCTTGACGCGGTGTTCGAGGCCTTGGTGCGCGCTGGGCGTAATGCGCCAATGGCGAAAACCATGTTAGTGCCTGAAACCTGGTCAAAGCAGGGCAAAGACCTGCCCGATGCTTGGCGGGATATGTATTCTTATTGCAATTCTGTGATGGAGCCATGGGATGGCCCTGCGGCGTTGGCGATGACCGATGGTCGCTGGGTTTGCGCTGGGCTGGACCGTAATGGATTGCGCCCGATGCGTTATGTGGTGACAGGCGATGGCTTGCTGATCGCCGGATCCGAAACCGGCATGGTGCCGGTTGATGAGGCCACGGTGCGCGAAAAGGGCGCTTTGGGCCCGGGGCAATTGCTCGCGGTCGATATGAGTGATGGAAAATTATACCATGACACAGCGATCAAAGATAAATTGGCGGCCGCGCAGCCCTTTGGCAGCTGGGTTGAAAAAATCAACGAATTAGACGCGCCTTTGGCACGCGTCACCGAAGCCCCGCTGTTTACCGGCGCAGATTTGCGTCAACGGCAGATTGCTGCGGGATATTCGATCGAAGAGCTCGAACAAATTCTGGCTCCGATGGCCGAAGATGGCAAAGAAACGCTTGCATCGATGGGTGATGATACGCCGAGCGCGGTCTTGTCGAAAAAATATCGCCCCTTGTCGCATTATTTCCGGCAAAATTTCTCGCAAGTGACAAACCCGCCGATTGACAGCTTGCGCGAATACCGCGTGATGAGCCTGAAAACGCGGTTTGGAAATCTTAAAAACGTATTGGATGAAAGCAGCGCGCAAACTGAAATTCTGGTGCTTGACAGCCCCTTCGTTGGAAATGCGCAATGGGAGGAATTGACCCGGCATTTTAACGCGCCGATGGTTGAGATTGACTGTAGCTTTGCCGTTGGCTCGGGGCCATCAGCTCTGCAAACAGGCTTGGAGCGCATCCGGGCAGAGGCAGAAGATGCCGTACGTTCGGGGGCGGGCCATTTGGTTTTGAGCGATCATGCCTCTAATGCAGAAAAAATCGCCATGCCGATGATTTTGGCCACCTCTGCGGTGCATAGCCATCTCACCCGCAAAGGCTTGCGTACGTTCTGTTCGCTGAATGTGCGGTCTGCAGAATGCATTGATCCGCATTATTTTGCGGTTTTGATTGGCGCGGGGGCAACGGTGGTGAATGCCTATTTGGCCGAGGACAGTTTGAACGATCGCATTGAGCGCGGCTTGCTGAACGGAACCCTGACAGAGGTTGTGTCGCGCTATCGCGAGGCGATCGATCAAGGCTTGCTGAAAATCATGTCGAAAATGGGTATTTCGGTGATTTCTTCCTATCGGGGCGGTTTGAATTTTGAAGCTGTTGGGCTTAGCCGTGCGATGTGCGCTGAATATTTCCCGGGCTTGATGAGCCGGATTTCGGGCATTGGCGTCAGCGGCGTGCAGAAAAAAGCAGAAGAAATTCACGCGGCCGCTTGGCAGGGTGCCACGGGTGTTTTGCCGATGGGCGGGTTTTATAAATCGCGCAAAACTGGTGAAACCCACGCTTGGGAGGCCCAGACCATGCATATGATGCAAACCGCCTGTGATCGGGCCAGCTTTGATTTATGGAAACAATATTCTGCCCGCATGCAATCAAACCCGCCAATTCATTTGCGCGATTTGCTGGCTGTGAAGCCGATCGGTGATCCTGTGCCATTAGAGGAAGTGGAAAGCATCACGGCGATTCGTCGGCGCTTTGTGACGCCGGGTATGTCTTTGGGGGCCTTAAGCCCGGAAGCGCATAAAACGCTAAACGTCGCGATGAACCGCATCGGTGCCAAATCGGATAGCGGCGAAGGGGGCGAGGATCCAGCGCATTTTCACCCCGAACCCAATGGTGACAACCCATCGGCGAAAATTAAGCAAGTTGCTTCGGGCCGCTTTGGCGTGACTGCGGAATATCTCAACCAATGTGAAGAGCTTGAGATTAAGGTCGCGCAAGGAGCGAAACCAGGTGAAGGCGGTCAGCTGCCGGGCATGAAGGTCACCGATTTGATCGCCCGTTTGCGCCATTCTACCAAGGGCGTTACGTTAATTTCCCCGCCTCCACATCACGATATTTATTCGATCGAGGATCTGGCGCAGCTGATCTATGATTTGAAACAAATCAACCCGCGCTGCAAAGTGACAGTTAAATTGGTCGCCTCTTCAGGCGTGGGTACGATCGCGGCCGGGGTTGCAAAAGCTGAAGCAGATGTGATTTTGATTTCCGGCCATAATGGGGGCACTGGTGCTTCTCCGGCAACCTCGATCAAATTTGCCGGTTTGCCATGGGAAATGGGATTGACCGAGGCCCATCAAGTGTTGGCGATGAACAATCTGCGCGACCGCATTACTTTGCGCACCGATGGCGGGTTGCGCACGGGTCGTGATATCATCATGGCTGCGATGATGGGGGCCGAAGAATTTGGCATCGGTACCGCAGCATTGATTGCGATGGGCTGTATTATGGTGCGGCAGTGCCAATCCAACACATGCCCGGTTGGCGTGTGCACGCAAAACGAAGAGCTGCGCTCAAAATTCACCGGCTCTGCGGATAAAGTCGTGAATTTGATCACCTTCTATGCGCAAGAGGTGCGCGAAATTCTGGCGAGTATTGGCGCGCGCTCATTGGATGAGATCATTGGTCGGGCCGATCTGCTCGGGCAAGTCAGCCGGGGCGCCGAACATTTGGATGATCTGGACTTGAACCCACTTTTGATCCGCGTCGATGGGGCTGATACGGTTGTGTATAACCGTGACCGTCCCCGCAATACGGTTCCCGATACGCTGGATGCTGAAATTGTGCGCGACGCGGCGCGGTTTTTACAAGATGGCGAAAAAATGCAGCTGTCTTATTCGGTTCAAAACACCCACCGCACCGTCGGCACACGCATATCCAGCCATATTGTAACCAAATTCGGTATGCGCAATGCGCTGCAAGAGGATCACCTAACGATCAAGCTTACGGGCAGCGCGGGCCAATCTTTGGGCGCCTTTGCCGCGCCCGGGCTGAAGCTGCAAGTGTCGGGGGATGCCAATGATTATGTTGGCAAAGGGCTGTCAGGGGGCATGATTGTGGTGCGTCCTGCAATGACCAGCCCTTTGGTGGCGGCGGATAATACAATTATCGGCAACACGGTCCTTTATGGCGCCACCGATGGCCATTTATTCGCAAGCGGGCGCGCCGGTGAGCGCTTTGGCGTGCGCAATTCAGGTGCCAAGGCTGTGGTTGAAGGCTGCGGCAGCAATGGATGCGAATATATGACCGGCGGCGTTGCGGTGATTCTGGGCACTGTCGGGGCCAATTTTGGCGCCGGTATGACGGGTGGCATGGCCTATATTTATGATCCAGACTCGCTGGCGCAAAGCCGGATGAATATGGAAACATTGGTCACCTGTCCGGTCACGATTGTGCATTGGCAAGAGCAGTTGAAATCTTTGATTTCACGCCATGCTGAAGAAACCGGCAGCCCTAAGGCGCATGATATTTTGCGCCAATGGGATGTGGAAAAAGATCACTTTTTGCAAGTTTGTCCTAAAGAGATGTTGGTGCATCTGCCGCATCCTTTATTGGATGAAGCCAAAAGCATTCCGGCTGAATACATGATATTTTGCGCCAATGGGATGTGGAAAAAGATCACTTTTTGCAAGTTTGTCCTAAAGAGATGTTGGTGCATCTGCCGCATCCTTTATCGGATGAAGCCAAAAGCATTCCGGCTGAATAAGCAAAGCAGCGCTTGGGCCCTTGGTTAAAAGAGCCCAAGCGCGCTGCCTTTGTCAGACGCGTCTTTGGCAAACCGGCTTAGGCGATATAATCGTGCCAAGCAGGATAAATTGGCGTTTGAAGGATTGAAAAACCCGCTCTGACAAGGCATTCAAAGTGAGACGTTATTTGTTTTGAAAGTCTGAAATGCTGCGCTTGTATCATGCCCCTCTCTCGCCGTTTTGTCGGAAAATTCGGCTGACCCTTGCTGAAAAACGCGTTGAGGTTGAGCTGGTCGATGAAAAATACTGGGAGCGCAGTACGGATTTTTTGCGCCGTAATCCGGCTGGGCAAGTTCCGATTTTGCGCCATGAAAGCGGCTATCTCACTCAAAGCGCGGCAATTTGCGAATTTCTTGAGGATTTATACCCCGATCCAGCGCTGCTGCCCAAAACCGCTTTGGACAAATACGAAATGCGCCGTTTGATTACGTGGTTCGATGATAAGTTTCACAAAGACGTGACGGTAAAATTGCTAAATGAGCGGGTGATCAAGAAAATCACCGGCGAGGGTTTTCCCGAAAGCAAACACGTGATTGCAGGTATGAAGGCGATAAAATTTCATCTTGATTATATGTCTGAGCTGTTGGACCAGCGCCGCTGGCTTGCGGGGGATCAGATGACGCTGGCAGATTTTGCAGCTGCCGCGCATCTGTCAGTGCTTGATTATATTTCGGATGTGGATTGGAATCGTTCGGCTATTGTGAAAGATTGGTACGCTAAAATCAAATCTCGCCCTGCGTTTCGAAGTATTCTGGCAGATCAAGTGCCGGGGTTTCCACCGCCCAAACATTACAATGATTTGGATTTCTAACATGGCGTGCGGCTCAGGCAAAGGCGCGGCACTCTATATTGGGCCGGGATCTGATGCAAGAGCTTAAACAGCGGCTTTTGGCGCAGGCCAAGGGGGAAGGTTTTGATCAACTGGCGATTTGCCAACCCTCGGCCGTACCCCAGATGCAGGCCGATTTGCGCGCATTTTTGGCCAAAAATTATCACGGACAAATGGCTTGGCTGGAAGATCGACAAGCCTGGCGTTCGGATCCCAGCGCCCTGTGGCCAGAGGCGAAATCGGTTATAATGCTGGCGCGGTCCTACGCGCCCAGCGAAGATCCGATGGCGGTTTTGGCGCAGCTGGCGGTTTTGGCGCAGCTGGATCGCGGTACAATTTCTGTTTATGCCCGAAATAAAGATTACCATGATGTTATTAAAAAGCGTCTGAAAGCCTTGGCCCGTTGGTTGATCGCCGAGCAGGGTGGCGCTGTTAAAGTGTTTGTGGATACGGCGCCGGTGCCAGAAAAACCTTTGGCGCAGGCTGCTGGGCTTGGCTGGCAAGGCAAACATACCAATTTGGTCAGCCGATCGCTGGGCAATTGGTTTTTCTTGGGCGCGATTTTTACAACGCTCGATTTGCCGCTGGATGAAAAAGAGCCGGATCATTGCGGATCCTGTCAGGCGTGTTTGCAGGCTTGCCCGACGCAGGCTTTTCCAGCGCCATATCAGCTGGATGCGCGGCGTTGCATTTCCTATTTGACGATTGAACATAAAGGCCCGGTGGATCTTGATTTACGGGCGCAGATGGGAAATCGCATTTATGGTTGCGATGATTGTTTGGCGGCATGCCCGTGGAATAAATTTGCACAAACCGCGCAAGATATGCGCTTTCACGCGCGCGAAGATTTAACCGCGCCAAAATTGGCTGAGCTGGCGATGCTAAAAGATGCCGAATTTCGCCAGAAATTTTCGGGCAGTCCGATCAAACGAATCGGCCGTGATCGTTTTATACGCAATGTGCTTTATGCGATCGGAAATTCGCAGCAGGTTGAGTTGGCAGCGGTGGCCGCCCGCCTGCAATCAGACCCTGACCCAACGGTCGCAGAGGCAGCGATTTGGGCGCAAGCGCAGCTTGAAAAACTTTAACCGGTCGAAAGCGGCTTTGATCCGCGGCTTTGTGTCGTAATCTGTCTTTCTTTTGGCTTTAATTGCGATTAGGTGCGGGCGCAGGCAGCTGCAACAGTCAATCATTAAGAGGACCAGATGGCCGTTTTACTGGGCGTTGATACGGGAGGTACTTTTACGGATGCAGTTTTGCTGCGCGATGAAACAGAAGTGATCGCCAGCGCAAAATCCTTAACCACGCGTTCAGATTTGGCCGAGGGCATTGGCAAGGCTGTCGCGGCGGTTTTGGCCGCCTCGCGGATCAAACCGGAAGAGATCGCGATGGCCTCGCTATCAACCACATTGGCCACGAACGCGTTGGTTGAAGGGCAAGGCGGACGGGTGGGATTGGTCTATATCGGGTTTCGCCCCGGTGATCTGATCCGCCATGGCCTGTCTGAGGTATTGGCCGGTGATCCGGCCATCGAATTACCTGGGGGGCATGATCATTCAGGATCGGAGCAGCAGCCTTTGGATCTGCGCGCCTTGCAAAGCTGGGTAGAGGCTCAAACCGGGGTGTCAGCTTTTGCCGTGGCCGGGCAGTTCGCCACGCGCAATCCGGCGCATGAAGAAGCGGCCAGCCAGCTTATCCGCGCGGTCTCGGGAAAGCCGGTCAGCGCGTCTTATCAGCTATCCTCGAAATTAAATGGGCCAAAGCGGGCGCTCACATCGGTGTTAAACGCCCGTTTGATTGGGATGATTGATGGTTTGATTGAGCGGGCAAGCTTCAAATTAACGGCGCTTGGTATTCTGGCGCCCTTGATGGTGGTGCGCGGCGATGGGGCCTTGATTTCGGCGCAGCTGGCGCGCGACAAACCCATTGAGACCATTCTAAGCGGGCCTGCTGCCTCGCTGGTGGGCGCGCGGTGGCTCACCGGTGAAAAAACAGCTTTGGTTTCTGATATTGGTGGCACCACCACGGATATTGCCGTTTTGCGCAACGGGCAACCAGCGCTGGATTCGCAGGGGGCCCAAGTGGGCCCTTATCGCACCATGGTGGAGGCTGTTGCTATGCGCACCTCTGGTTTGGGGGGCGATAGCGAAGTTCATTTCTTATCTGAAGGGTTGCAGGGTGGCGTTTTGCTGGGGCCCAAACGCGTTTTGCCAATTTGCTTGGCGGCGATAGAGGCCCCCGATCTGGTGCATGATGCGTTAGATCGTCAGCTCCATACGGCGCTTCCAAGCGAATATGATGGGCGTTTTGTGCGCCGCCTTGCGGGGCAGGCTATGCAAGGGTTACAAGGCCGCGATCTGGCGCTTTATCAGCGCCTCACCCTTGATTTTCAACCCTTGGATAAGGTGTTGAAAAGCCGGTTAGAGCAGCAGGTTTTGCGCCGCTTGCTGTCGCGGGGGGTGATACAAATTGCAGCTTTAACGCCTTCGGATGCCAGCCATTTTCTGGGCGCTTCGCAACTTTGGGATCGCGGTGCGGCGCAAAAAGCCCTTAGCGTTTTTGGGCGGCGGCGCACGGGCGCCGGGCAGCGTTTGGCAAAAAGCCCACAAGATATGGCGGATATGATAATCGATCAACTCACTCGCCAAACCTCCACTGCCTTGTTAGACGTGGCTTTTGCCGAAGAAGCGCAAAGCTTTGGCTTGGCCTCGCAAGATTTGGCAGGGCATATCTTGCTGGAACGTGGGCTAAGCGGGCATCGTGGATTGATAAAACTGGATGCTGGCCTAAACTTGCCTGTGGTAGGTTTGGGCGCTTCGGCGCCAAGCTATTACCCGGCGGTTGGGGCGCGCCTGAACTGCCCAATGCTGCTTCCCCAGCATGGCGATGTTGCAAATGCTATCGGCGCAGTTGTCGGGCAGATAACGATGCGCGCCAGCGGTACGGTGACCGCGCCCACAGAAGGTGTGTTTCGCGTCCATAGCGGCGCGGGCACGCAGGATTTTACGCAAGAAACACTGGCGCTTGAAACGCTTGAGCAGATCTTGAGAGATCAGGCGACAACGCAGGCGAAGGCTGCAGGGGCTGATGCGCTTGAGCTAAGCTGGCAGCGCGATATTTCAAAAACCCAGGCAGAGAATCGCATGGTTTTCATTGAAGCGCGACTAACCGCTGTGGTGTCAGGCCGGCCCCGCATTACGGCCTAGCGAAGGCTCTTCATGCGCGGCTGGGCTGGTTGGTCTCTGTTGAAAAGCCAACGCTTATGCAGCCTCTGTTCTAGCACTCGAAACAAAAAAACTGCAAAGTTTTGAACCTATCCTTCTTGGCTCATCAAAATCTCTTGCAAATTCTTTGCTTCGGGGCTTGTGATCTATGAAACCTGTACTTGGCGCGGGATGGAGCAGCCCGGTAGCTCGTCAGGCTCATAACCTGAAGGTCGCAGGTTCAAATCCTGCTCCCGCAACCAACAAGACCCTTCCAACTTTCTGCCGCGGAAGTTTTAAGTAACTACATCTTATTTCCTGTTCACTCATATTTAGGTTTGTGACCGATCTAGAGTTCTATCCCACTATATCTATTATCGGCGCCTCAAAACGAAGCTTCTTTTGTTCAATGTTATTAAACCAATTCCTATTAAGATCGTAGCTCCGCCATAAAACTTTTCTAATGTGAGTATTTCTCCCAAGAAAAGGTTTCCACCTATGACGGAAAATACTGGAAGTAACAGTAAGAATGGTGCGACTTTACTGACATCATGATGCCGTATCAATGTGTTCCAGAAGTAATAACCCAGGCACGTCATTATCAAACCAAGGTAAAGAACGGTCCACCACACCAATGGTTCAGCAGTCCTGATTGCTTCTATTTGCCCATTTTCAAATATTGCTGACATGAGAAATAATTGTGGAGCGGCAAAAACTGCTATCCAGGCTGTAACTTGCATTCCTGAAACATCTTTGAGTTTTCTGATCATAACCTGACCTAGGGCCCATGCAAAGCAGCCACTGAGTACCAAAGCGATAGAAATAAAATTTCCGCTCAGTTCATCTTGCTGGCTCATTATTGCGACACCCACAAATGAAATGGCTATACCTGTCCACTTTTTGTAACCAGGTCTTTCCTTTAAAAGAAGCGCTCCCAGAATTACAAGGAACGGTACTTCCAGCTGCACAATTATTGAGGCTAGTCCTGCCTCTAAACCTTTAACACCAGTAAACGTAAGGCTGTATTGAATTGCGGCTGCGACAATTGCGATTTTAAAAAGTTGATTAAATTTGTCAACGGGTAGTGGAGTAAACCAAACCAACACCAAAGCCGTTAATGAAAAGCGAAATGCCATCAGTAAAATTGGTGGAAAATGATTAATTGCCCCTTTTGCAAATACGAAACCCAAACCCCACAAAAGTGGGACAAAAAGAGCCATAACAGTTTGCTTCAGGGTAAATTGGTTCATGAGCCGTTGTTCAAAAAGTTTTTTCGTGTGTGATCACTAGCAAACAGCTTGACCATTTGATCGTGTGTGTCTGGTTTAAACGCGACGCTTGAGCCTGTCGTCTTTGGCAAAGCTGAAATCAAGAGATTTTTTGCGTGGGATATTTTATGCTAGGTCAGGCCGCAGTTTTTTGTTTTACAGGCGTGGGAAATTAAGTCTCTTACCCAGGAAAATATTCAAAAGTCCAATTTTCTAACACATTCAAACAGAAGAGTAGCAATTGGCTTCATAGCTTCAGGGTCATGGTAAACGCCATCAATATTTGAAACGCATACATGATTATTGAGATCTGCGAACACTAAAAATATCGCCATGCAAGCCATTGAATCTAAATATATAATTTATATCACCCCCTATTAAAATTCCTCGTGTCGACTGTTCAAATCCGCCCTCGGACAGCACATTTAAAAATAATATCAATGGCTTAAGTTTCGCGAACTAACGCTATACGCGCGTGTTTCAAAAACACACACTGTCTATATGTTTTTAGGGTCGGATTTCGGGCTGAAACGCTGTGCCTTAACGCAATAAGGAGAACATAGTCTTTTGCCTGATTAAATTACGACGCATCTAGCAGTCGCATATGGCAAAGTATTCTATAGATAAGAGTTCAAAATAACATCTGAACTTATTTTCCAGGATAATTCAAATTGCAACAAGCATCTAATCAACAGGAGCATGCGTTGAAAGCAATACTGCTTCTAGTTTTAGGCATGTCATTTATTCCATTAAACGACGCGCTTATTAAAATAATGAGTCAGCGTCTGCCTCTAGCCGAAATTGTGACGATGCGAGCTGTTATATCTCTGGCCATCTTGGTAGTCTTCACAAATGGATTACGCGCCATCTTAGCGTTGAATTCAAGGACAATCTTGTTATTTGTTTTGCGCGGAATGTGTTTAGTTGCAGCCATGTATTTTTACTTTTTGGCGCTATCAAGTTTGCCTATTTCAACAGTAGTATCTATCTTCTTTCTATCACCGTTACTAATTACTGCGTTATCGGCTGTTTTTTTAAAAGAGAAGATTGGTTCCCATCGTATCACTGCTGTCGTGTTGGCTTTATTGGGCGTTGCACTAATTATGAGACCAGGGACAAGCTTTTTTAAATTGGAAATGCTTTTGGCGCTTGGTTCTGCAGTAAGTTACGCGATATTCCAAGTTGTTACGCGTCGATTGAAAGGGGTGGGAGACCTACCGGGTCTTATTACTATCCAACACTTATGTTATCTGGTTTCTGCGTTACCTCTTCTTGCTTACAATTTAACTGGAAATTGGGAGCAGTCTGGTAATCAATCAGTAGATTTTTTGCTTAGGCAAACAGTTTGGCCGACGTTTATCGAATACGCTTTTTTTATTGTGTGTGCTTTCGCAGTGCTATTTCTCTCTTTTGCATCATCCTATGCATATAGAAACGCTGAGGCATCTCTTATTGCGCCGTTTGAGTATGTGGCAATACCAGTTAGCGTTCTGTGGGGTATTTTCATATGGAATGAATGGCCAGATACGCTTTCCTGGGTTGGAATGCTTCTTATTCTTTTTGGTGGAGTCTATACCGTGTATCGAGAGCGTAAACTTCAGATCGAGGTGGCGTCTAGTGTACCGATGCCTGCGTCTACTGGTATGAAGATGACTGAAGAAACGGCTGAGTGACAGAATAATTTTAGGAAAGCATTTTTCTATTATTGAATAAAGATCAGGACGTAATCGGCACTGCTAAGATGCACAGCGAATTAGTTGGGACTCTTACTAAGTAGCGCGCTTTTTCTGCCTAAAGAATGCCTGAACCACTTTGTTGAATATAAATTCTGGTTATTTTGAACTCATTGAGTTTGCAGTTTACGTGACGGAAATAAGAAATATTTTTCTTCCTTAAAACCTAATTTCTATTAGTCTCGTAGATGTCAACTTCTCCAGAGAGAGAATAGTTTTAAAAAGGGAGAACATAAGATGATTAAAGCTTTATCAAAAAGAAAAAGTCTTCGATCTGCTTTAATGCCATTTGGCGTTTTAGCTTCGATAGCTCTGACAACGTTGACTTCATCTGCCTTTGCAGAAAATTTTGTAGCGAGGATGTCCGGACATTGGAGTCCTAAGCACCAGAGCGCAATTCACTCACAGATTTTCGCTGATGAAGTGACAAAACGCTCGGACGGACGATTGACGATTCAGTTTTATCCATCAAAACAACTTTTCGGTATTCGAGAGGTTATGGGAGCCATAACCTCTGGCGCGGTAGAGTTGGGTGGAGTTGTTGGTGTAGTGAGTTTTCCACCCATTAATAAAAACTTTAATGTTGCTTCTTATCCAGGGTTATTTTCTTCATATGACCAGCAGCGAGCCTTCTTTAAAGAATCTGAAGCAGGCAGAGCGGTTTGGGAAGATTTAACAAAAAAGAGTAACTCTAAGCTAATTATGTACAATCCGGTTGGTCCTGTAATGACTTTTTCTAGTGCGCGTGAGCTAACAGGAATTGACGTTATGAAGGGGCTTAAAGCCCGAGCTCTCTTGAAAAGTGAACGTCCCATGTGGGATGCCTACGAAGCAAATACCGTTTCATTACCTACTGGTGAAGTTTATACGGCTTTGCAAACGGGTATGATTGATACTATAAATAGTCCTCCCGGGAGCATCGAAGCTTACAGTTGGTGGGAATATTTGGCATATGCTCAAAAGCCGTACCAATATTTTGCAGATGCATATATCATGGCCAACCGAGACTGGTTCGATTCATTGCCAGAAGATCTTCAAAGCTTGGTAATGGAAGTTGGAGCTGAAGTTGGAGAGCTTGCCACGAATACAATTTTGGACGCCGGTGAAAATACACTTAGCAAATTTGTTGATCGCGGCGGCATCGTAACTACTCTAAGTGGGTCCGAAAAAGCAAAATTTAACGCGATGATGGCCGATAAAGTGATGCCTGCGATGGCAGATATGTTTGATAGCGAAGTTTTGCTAGCGGCAGAAAAGTTTGCAAGTCAATAAGCCGTTTCTTTAACGCTGCGTTTACGGAAATAAGCAATGTCGATTTTAACGAAGATCAACAATATTCTAACAAAAATTGCTTACTTCTTGGGTATGACGATTATTGCAACAATGGTAGTGGCACTTAGCACTAGTGCCATTACTCGCTATTTATCAGGTACCGGCTATGACTGGTTAATTGAATTACCACCAGTATTGGTTTGCTGGTTGGTTTTCCCTCTTTTAGGACCACTTTTAAGAGAGGGAAATCATATACAGGTTGATTTCATTTCTTCAGTTGCATCGTTGAAGCAAACAAAAATACTGAAAGTCCTGATAAACCTAACTGCTTTGTTTGCTTCTATTATATTTTTTAAGGCGGGTTTGGATGCCACTCTTCTTTATTATAATCTGGGCCAAATGATGGAATTAGAATTAGATATTCCGATTTGGTGGATGTATTTGTCTTTTCCAATAGGGTTTCTAATTTTAGGATCTTTTGCACTTGAGCTGACATTTAAAGCAATTTCCGATTTGAAACCACAAGCGCCAGAGGTTAATTAATGTATCTTTTGGCATTTATAGTAGCGTTGGTTTTGCTATCTTTTTCTGTTCCAGTTTTCCTAGTTTTTGGGATTGGAAGCTCTATAGCAGCAATTTTGGGGTTAAGCCTGCCTTGGTCAGTATTAATTCAAGTGTCATTCGGTGCACTCACCAAACATATACTAATAGCGGTGCCTCTTTTTGTATTTGCGGGCACAGCGATGCTCAGGGGTGGTGCCGCTACGAGATTGGTTAGTTTTGCGACTTCTCTCGTAGGCCATTGGCCCGGTGGGCTGGCAATAGCCATGGTTATTTCTATGGGCTTTTTTGCTGCGTTCTGCGGATCGATTTTGGCTGCTATAACGGCGGTTGGAACAATTATGATGCCAAAAATGATAGAGCATGGTTACCCGAAGCCTTTCGTCGTTGTTTTGGCTGCATCAGCGGCATTATTAGAGGCCCTTATTCCACCTTCGAATGCCGCAATTTTATTTAGTGCGCTGACGAATGTGCCCGTTTCGCAAACCTTTGCTGCAGGTGTTATTCCGGGGTTGATTTTATTACTTTTTATGATCGCGATTGTTTTGATCAAATGCAGAGATATTGCGGGTACAGATAAGGCAACTGGGATGGAAAGGCTCGCAGCAGCAAAAAAAGCGTTACCAGCGTTAATCACCCCAATTATCATTTTAGGTGGCATTTATGCCGGTTTACTCACACCTTCTGAGTCAGCGGCAATTGCAGGACTTTGGGCAGTCATTATGGGTTTTATAATATATCGTGAGTTAACAATTGAAGGCCTTTTGAAATGCTTAAAAGAGACAGCGGCAATAACTGCAGTGATTTTTTCAATCATTGCTACAGCAACCTTTCTTAGCGTGGTGCTAACCTATACCCAATTGCCCCAAAAAATAATCAGTTTTTTTACTGATATGGGAGCTGGTATATATGTATTTTGGTTTGCCTTAGCTTTAATCTGTTTGATTTTAGGAACTTTCATAGAAATCGTTCCGGTGTTTTACTTAACAGTTCCGGTATTTGCCGCCCTTGTTTTGTCTTTAAATCAAAACCTTTTGCATCTTTATGTTGTATTTGTAGCTTTTGCAGGTATCGGGATGATTACACCGCCCGTTTGTGTTGGTATCTATACAGCAGCTGGTGTGATACGAGAAGATCCTGCCAAAGCGTTTAAAGAAGTACCACTCTTTGTTGGGGTTGGAATTATCTACGGTGTTTTGATGATATTCCTACCCGCGGCCTCAACTTGGTTACCAAGTATTTTAAGATAGTGATTGCAAATTAGTATTTGGCTCTAAGACTAATAACTCTGAGATCTATTAATACGTGTGTCGGTGGTTCAAATCCGCCCCCGGGCACCATATTTCTAATAAATATCAATGACTTAATGTTGCTCTATTAACGCTATGCGTGTGTTTTTCAAAAACACACCAAAGACACACTTTTTTGCGTGTATTAAGGGCGCGATTGCAGGCTCAAACACTGTGCCTTAACCTCGTTGCATGCACAGAGTATTTTTTAGTGTCCTCTGACTCCGAGATACAATTATCTCTCCTTATTCATCAGGTAGACCATCGTATGAATATTGTTTTTTCGATAAATCACCAGCCCACAGATAGACCGACATAAAGGCGGACTGTTCAGTTTTAGTTGCATGGGGTAACATAGATGGGTGATATGATCGCCCTCCAACGCCCGCTAATTGGTAGGCCTGAGCGCCACGCTTCCAAAGGCAATTACCCGCGAGCATTATATATATTTCTTCAGCGGGATGTGTTCGGATGCCATATTCTGATTTTGGCAGCATTCCATACAGGCCTAGCCGTACTTTATTTGAATGAACTAAGCCATCAGGCCCAAGAAGCTCTACATGGGCTTTGAAAATACTATGTTGCTTATATAATTTACTATTTGAGGTTTCTGGTGGGGTCCAATCAAAGGGTATTTCTCTGATCAGAGAACAAATGGGATGAGCGTGCTGTGATTGCATCGCATTGATGAAGTCTGATGCTAAAGGTTTTCCTAGTCCTAGAGTGAGCGGGGCATGCGCGTTCTTAATCAGTTCTTGCGAGGCTAATCTTTCGATTTTTAGATTTCCGTTGAATACTTCAGCTAATTTTAGAAAGAGATTTTTGTTGGGCAACTTTGCATGTCCTATGATTGGATACAGCTATAAAATCTAAGCGTTTAAGACTTTGATGTAGTTTATGTATGCATCGTTTTCTTGCGTTCACGGGTAACACGCGTTGCTTCCTCGGTTCCGTCATTGAACGTTCCAAACCATCTATCCCAAGGCATTTCTTGATTGCCATAGTTGCATTCGTAATAGCGGTGATGCAGTTGGTGATAGAACGTCCCCAACGCTAACCGGCGTTTGTCTTTGATGAGCAAATCTTCATAACCAGTATGGGTCATGGCGGCACCAGGCCCTTGGTAAATAATATGGAAAATTAAGTGTATTGGATGACTGGCAACAAACCAGTGAATGCATAGGGATGACAAATAAAGAAAATGCTCAACTGGATGCATGGATAATCCAGACCATGGGCCAATGTTGACGTTGCGATGATGTAGAGAGTGCACTTTTCTGTAAAGGAGCGGCACATGTAACAACCTGTGCACCCAATAAAAATGAAAGGCCGACCATATTGGGAGCAGCAGAAATGCCAGAAGAAACCAAATAGGGTTTGAGCTTAGCATTACGGTAGGCGCATATCCCTTGGCCATCATCCACATTGTAACCACTTGAAAGGCGGTTAGTTGAGTTACGCCTGAGCCAAGCGACCAAAACATATTGTCTTTAACCTGATCAGAGAAATTCCATAGTTTGTTATTTTTTCCTTGGTCGCGACGGTCAAATTTAAGGCTCTTGTTTTGCTTATTGTACTTGATGAACCAAAGATGCAGCCCTCCGGCAATACTGCCTACCAGGGCAAGGTTGATAATCCAAACCTGGGCTATCCAGCCAAAAGCAAAATCCTTAGCGGCTTCCAAATCTGGATAGACCCAAATCCATAGTAAAATGGCGAGCAGCAACATCAGAACACGTTCGGATAGGCTTAACCAGTTAGTTCTGAGCCAGTTGGCTGCGAAGCTTGGATCTGGTGGCCACTTGAATATAGAATTATCAGCCAATGGTAAATCTGGATGATATGAGCCAGTTGGCTGCGAAGCTTGGATCTGGTGGCCACTTGAATATAGAATTATCAGCCAATGGTAAATCTGGATGATAATTCCAATTTGAATTTGATGAGGTTTTGGAATGTTCTGGCATCATACTCTCCGCGATCGGTAATACTCAGCGTAAGCATCCAATCTGTGCGCGCACCAATTTAAACGACATACGAATTGTGAAAAAACGACCAGTATGTAAACGTGTTCTTTAAAAAATCTGAGCAGTACTGCATGCTTTTGCTTGTTACTCACTATAAAATAACTTGCTCAAACCTGCGTATGA
>Ga0181574_10000785_pt1 | contig 29552 bp, 25 predicted proteins | sample 101ome_24_FD_145600 | JGI IMG/M metagenome (GOLD analysis project Ga0181574, IMG submission 145600) | Coastal salt marsh microbial communities from the Groves Creek Marsh, Skidaway Island, Georgia - 101410AT metaG (spades assembly) | ecosystem: Environmental > Aquatic > Marine > Intertidal zone... | reverse complement strand
GCTAGTAATGACTTCTTCTAAATTAGAGATGAGGTTTTATCGTGGCGGCTAAATACTCACGTCTTACTGGGAAGGCTGGATCTTGTAAAGGCAAGAAGATCCAGCTTAAGCAGGACAGCATTACCTTGGGAAGTACTCGAGGGAACTTAATCAGGCTTAAGGGCGATTATGTTTCTCAGGAACACGCGGTCATTCGCAAACGTGTTGACGCACGATGGATGATTGAAAATAAGAGCGAATATGGATTGTTGGTCAATGCGGAGAGAGTTGAGGCTCGAGTTTTGGTTCATGGTGATACTATCCAAATCGGATCGGCAAATCTGTTGGCATTCGAGGATCTACAACAGCTAAACCAAGGGATCAAAAGCCCTGCATCCTCGACCTTTGCGTCTCTAGCTTCGCTTAAGAATCCAAAGCAGGCAGGCGTCGCTGCTCTGGTGCTGGTTTATTTGGTCATTATGGCGTATCTGCTCTCGGATCGATTGGGCGGTGAATCTTCCAGAAGGGTGGCGCTCTCAATGGAGACCTTCACCAGGGCTATCGATGCGACTATTGACTATGCCAATTCCGGTCAAGTAAACCTTGACGATGCGTTTCAAGGGTTGGATAAATCGACGCCAAACTACCTCTTTTATGAACTTGCCACCTTGAGCGTCAATCCCTCCACAGCAACGGTAGAAAAAGAAGCGCGAAGCGAGCAATTGAGGCAAGAGCTTGAAAATATGTTTTTGCGAGCGTATCAGCATCAACAAATGGGACAGTATCGGCGGGCAATTGAAATCATCAATGAGGTTTATCTGATGATCCCAGATCCTCGTGCGCCAATTGCACAATACTGCCTGCAGGTCCTCGGAAGTCTGAAGGAGGAGGCTGCGCGTGGGTAATGGCTTATTCGCAAGTGCGCCCTATGAGGTTCTTGCGGAGGATAACCATCTAAATTATGTCTATCTCACTTGTCGCGATAAGGCGTCAGGACGGCCACTAAAACTGACCGCACTCGCCGACAGCGTGCTCAATAATTCTGAGGCACAACAGGAATTTAGCCAGCTTGTACGCTTGCAAAAGCGTATCAGCCATCCCTCGGTAGCAGGGGTGCTCGCACACCATGAGACTGGTGAGATTGGCGATCGCGAGTATGTGGCGACCGAGATCTTTTCAAAGACACTTGAATCGGTTGTGATCGAGGGTTTACTGGAACCCAAAAAAGTCGAATCGCTTATATTAAAAATTGCTACAGGCTTGTCGGCTATTCACGCCGCAGGCGTCTTACACCTAGATTTGAAGCCGGCCCACATCTTGGTTGATGAGCAGTGTACGGCCATTAAGATTGACAATTTTGAGAGCGCTTGTGAGATCGGTGTGCAAATTACATCCATAGCGATGGATCCGAAGTACAGCGCACCGGAAAAGTATCTGGCGGACAACCAAATCAACGAGCAGGCCGACATCTATTCGCTTGGTGTGATGGCGTTTGAGCTTGCAGTTGGCCCTGAGGTTTTCCAGAAGGTATTTGAGGACATCTTCGATACCAGTGACTCAGCGCTGCAAAATCAGCGTTGGCTGCACTGGCACATGAATAGCAGCACAAGTGCTCCTCGCCTGTCCTCGCTGACACAGGGTTTTACCGAGCGCTTCTCTGATGCTATTGCAAAAATGATGGCTAAGAGTCAAGAGACGCGCTATCTAGATCTCTCTAGTGCAATCAATGATTTGGGCGGCCTTAATGACGATCGAGTCCAGCCCCTTGTGCAGCCTTTGGATCTGAATGCTCAACCAAATAAAAAAAAGGGATGGCACTGGCTTGCCTATGCGTTACTTTTCCTGCTGGTAGCGGCTGGTGGCGGCTATTATGGGTACGATGTTTACGAAAAAAAACAGCTTGAAGCGGCGCTTCAGTCAGAGTTGAGTCGAGTAATAAAGGCGAGAAATGCTGCCGAGGCTCTCGGGGCAAACGATGGCTTGGATCGGTGGGTGGAGGCTGAATCTGCTTTCGGGCTCGGTAAGGGGCGGTATGATGAAGGGAGATTAGCTCTTGCAATTGAAGCGCTAAGGCTTGCCTATCAGGGTTATATTGAAGTCATTGATTTTCTGCAGGACACTGAAATAGTTGCAGCGAGAGATGCTTACATGCGGATGCTTCAGCAGGCGTCAGACGCCCGAGTCAGCGAGTCATATCCGGGGTTCCAGTCCGCGGTAAAATATGGAGAGACGGCTGAAGCTGCAGCCGGTTCCATGGATACTGAGGCGGCAGTTGAAGCTTTCGAATATGGAGCCGCGGAATTGGAGATCGCGATCAGGCAAGCTCCGCGATTATTCTTTAAGGGAAGCACAGCTGAGGATATCGATAACGCATTCGAGCTTTGTCAAAAGGTTGAGTCGGCCTGCGATAAAGAGTGGTACAACGATGAGTTGGGAGAAGTGATTGAGGTGGGGCCCTTCTACATCGACAAGACCGAGGTCTCCGTGGGCGCCTACAAGTCTTTTGTCGAGAGTACGGGGCACAAGACTACGGCTGAGACTGCAGGCTTTTCTTATCAAATTATTGGCGAGTCCAGCTCTCGGTCACTGGGTGCGAATTGGAATAACGTCACGGGGTTAGACACACCCCATTATGGCTCGATGAGATCTCCGGTTTTGCATGTGAGTTTCACTGATGCCTTGGCCTATTGTGATTGGAAAGGGATGCGCCTGCCCAGTGAGGCCGAATGGGAGTACGCAGCTTCGGGGGCTAGCGCCCGCCTGTTTGCATGGGGCTCCGAATGGCGCGATGATTTATCCACGGGATTTATCGATAACAGTGGTAACCGGCTACTGGCGGCGGTGGACTCCTACGGCACCACGCCGGAGGGTTTAGCAGGCATTACTGGAGGTGTGTGGGAGTGGACCAGCACTAAGGCTGAACGCGATACTGTTATCTCAAAGGGAGGTGCATGGTCTGATGTGAACCCAGCGCACCTTAGGATAAGGGTGAGGCGAGCCGAGAATCCAACATACAGTAGTAACGATCTCGGATTCCGCTGTGCACAGTCAGCCAAAACGTGGGAAGGGCTATACGGGAGTGGATTATGAAGTCAAAAAAGAAGATGGGGTGTATTGCGGTAACCGCGCTGTTTGTCGCTATCGGTGCTCAAGGTGCCTTAAAAGATGAAACGATGGCGCCGCTTGACGCCGCAGCGAAGACGTCCCAGGGCACAGGGTTATCTGCCTCTATCAACGGATCGACCATTGGGACAGCCATGCGCATCGGTGATGAAATAAAGTTCCATATTGACGTCGAGGAAGACGCTTACATAACAATTGTCTATGTAGACAGTCAGGGAGTGATCGATATTATCGACCCAGACTTTGGCGAGGGTAGCAACTTTTTAACCGCAGGACAGAGCGTAATTTATCCCGCCGAGGACTCTGGTGTGATCTTAACCCTTGAACCTCCTCTGGGCCGAGATGCCGTCTATATTTTCGGTACAAAAAATCGACTCAAGGCTGGCGACTTTATGCCAGCGATCGCTATGGCGCAAAATCCGGTAACCGTGACGACTGGCGAGCCGCAGCTGTTTGATATGGAAGATTCGATCAAAGTAGCTTCAGCATTTGTTGGGGCACTTGGAGCGACAAACGCACCGGACGAATATGCGGTTGCACTTCTTGAGAGCACTGTGCAAGGCAGGGGAGAGGGTGCCGAGTATGAGAGCGAGGATATCGTAGCTTTTTTTAGTGCTCGAAAGTACCGGTCGATTAGTAAGCCAAAATTAGACGCCAACATTCTTTTCCATACCAACTCTGCAGAATTGACTGACCAAGCCAAAGTGAACCTAGACGAGTGGGGCAAGTCTTTAGTACATCCGACTTTGGCTGAGTCAACGTTTCAAATTGGTGGGCACACAGATGACGTTGGCGAATCCAGGTACAACCTTGACTTGTCGCTTGAAAGGGCTGAGGCAGTCAAATCATACCTCGCAGCCCAGTTTGATATAGATGAGGATCGACTTGAGGTTAAGGCCTATGGTGAGGACCAGCCTGTCATAGAAAACGTCGATGAGGAGGCGCGTCAGCGAAACCGTCGAGTAGAATTTCAGCGCATTAGTGCCAACTGAGTATGAGCACTAGCTCGAAAAGGTTTGCTGCGCTGCTTGTCGGCGCTTTGCTTGTGGGCTTAGGCAAAGCCGCACATGCCATCGACGACAACGTTTTACGTGCCAGTTTGGAGGGCGAGGCCGACGAAAAAATTAGTGGCTTCTTGACTGAAGAGGAAGCCTATGAAGAGCAAGCGATTATCGACTACGTACAAAGTGTGGTTGACAGTCTTGGCGGGCAAGGTAGGTACTCGGCGTTTTTAGTGCACACCGATGAGGTTTACGCCAGCGGATTGGCAAATAAGACCATCTTAGTAACCACTAGCCTCATGGCCCGGCTCGCTAACGAGGCGCAGCTTGCCATGGTCATTGCACATGAATTGGTACACGTTAAAAGAGAGCATCTTCTCGTTATCAAGAGAGCGGAAATAGCTGAGGAAAATCGCCGGTCTAGCGGCGGGTTTGGCGACCTTCTAGGGCGTGCGGGTGATATAGCAGTCGCGAGTGGGGCTATCTCCTCTATCACAGGTACGAGCTCCGGGGCTGTCAGCGCCGGTGTGAGCACGGCTAATACGGTGAACGTCGCTATCGAAAGCGTACAGGCTTCGATGGCCTCAGCTGGGCCGGATGGGCTGGGCGAGGAGTTAGAAGACGATGCTGATAAATACAGTGTCCGATACCTGAAAGATGCCAACTACGATACTCAAATGGCCGCAAGCGCGTGGGAGCTTTTAGGAAAATACTCCGGCTCGCTAGATGACAGGTACTTTTATGGCAACCCGGAGGCTCTCGCCGAGCGATCAAAGAATACAATAAAACTCGCAAAAAAATACGATAACGATGACGGCCGGGGATCTAGTTCCGATGCCTATTGTAAAAACATATTTGAAGTATCAACGTTGGTCGCTCGGGAGGATCTCGATGCTAATCGATTTAAGTCGGCAAAGAGTGCGATAGATTGCGCGCTTCTCGCCAAGCCGGAAGATCCTCGGACCAGATACTTAAACGGAGTCGTTTTGCGGGAGACTGCCCGCTCTCGCAGCGACTATCGCGAAGCTATTGACGAATTCAGTTTTGTACTCGAGCTCATACCCAAGCAAGGGAGTACACACAGAGAAATAGGTTACACATATCGAGAAGTAGATGATTTTGAATTGGCGCTATATCACTTGAATAAGTATTTGGAGCTCAGGCCCAATGCAAAAGATGCTAATGAAGTCGCTACCGCCGTCGAGCAGATTAACGCTACACTGAACAGCACTGAGGCAGATGAGGATTGGTGATAGCAGCCTAAGGTTGGCGGGAATTGCCTACCATATTTCTGGGCTAGAATATTCATGATGCTGGAGAGTGTTGTTGATGTTCCTGAGGCCTCATCCAATAGGCATCAGCTTGAGGTGGCTATGAGTCTCTTTTGTCGCCGCGCCAGCTTGATGGCGAGGCCCTCACCAACGTCCGGTAAAGACCACGGGCAGACAGCGATGCAAATGGCACATCCCGAGGTTTCTGCAAAGAAGGGGATGCATTTATCAAAATCCACGTACCACTTCTCAACGCCGCGGACCGTCTGTTTTACCGGCGCTATTGCCTCGGGAGGGCAGGCATTTTCGCAGACACGACAGCGGCTACAGAAGTCGTCGATCCCGAACTCTCGTGCTGGGGTTGATTCGAGCGGTGCGTTGGTAAGCACCGCCGATAATCGGAAGGCGGAACCAAATTCGGGATTAATGATTGATCCGTGTTTGCCCAGCTCGCCAAATCCGCATTCGATTGCCGGGGGAATCATCAGTATCTTACCTGTCATCGGACCCGTGACAGCTTCAGCCTGATAACCACACCCTCTGAGCCATGCGGCAACCTTTTTGGAAGCAACGGCGGCGCGTAAGTACTGGCGAGTCACATCTTTACCGCCTTGCAGCGCCGGTACGTGTTTTAGTTCCTCATAGTCATGCTGCACCCCAAGCATGACAACCGTGGGCAGCTCAGTGGTCTCATGATCGAAAATCCACTCTGGTCTCAGCTGGGTGACCCCGGTCATTTCGCAGTCGCCGTTGGTAACAAATTCATTTAGTTGCTGTGCCAGGGTCTCTGAACTAGCGCTGTCTATTTCAGTAGCAACGGGCGGTAATTCCGCTGCTACAGCTTGATGACGCTGGTGCCGGAGTTGAGTCATTTCCTCGTCTGGTTGCTCCTGTTGGTAAAACCACATTTGGGCCTCGCCGAAGTCCGCGTCCGCCATGTCCGGCGTCCACCACACCATCGACGGTGCCCTGAGAGCGGTCTCGCCAAGGCCGTTCACCGTGTTGCCGTTGTAACTACCCAGCAGCTCTTTGAATTCAGCGTTTGCGGAATAGGGGCGGTAGGGGTTTTGCTTTGCCATGGTCCTGTCTCAGATAACCCATGCGCTTACCCTAGCTTTTTTTATGGCGGTTTAGAAGCCGATTACGACCGTGCGGCTGGGGACTTCGGGTCCCGCTAGGCCGCAGCTGTGTCGACTCGGAGAGGAGTGATTATGCCACGGCCATGTTATAGGGTAACGTGGTCTGAATAGCTTTATAGCGATCAGGCGCTGTAAAACCGAGCTCCGATCTCACCTCGCTCAGCTGTTCATGAAGGCGATCTTCCCAGCGAATGGAGGGCATCCAAGCGGCGCGTTCGCCGATCAGCTTGCCCTCTGAAATCAGTGCTTTGATGTCCAGATCCGGATGCTCTTTTTGGAATTTACGACTGCCCATGAAAATAATGAACCGTATGCCCCTGTTGTGAACCTGAGTTGTCATGAATGAAAGAAGGCTGATTTCTCCGAGAGGATCACGGCCGTAGCCCGTCATGACATGTTGCAGGTCGTGGATATCCCGAAGCCGGTCTGCAAACCAGCGCTCATCTGGGCCGAGCAATCCGTCATACCTTGGCGCCTCCTCGCTGGATGCAACCAGTCCGTCGGCGGATAGTCCCTCAACGTGAACGAAATCGTAATAAGTCCGCCCAATGCTGCCGTCGGGCATTGCTGCGAGAGCCTCGCGGTCATTGAGGATGGATTTGATGTCTGGTTTTTCGGCGAGCAAATCCATTCCCCCCGCATGTGCCCTCAGCCTGTCGACGGCTGCGAAAATACTATCGCCTTTCAATGCTTCGATGATTTTGAATACCTGTCCAGTATCATCAGGGTCCTTTAAAAGTTGCCGAATTGCGCGCAAGGCGACTATCGGCTTGACTCGATGGCGAGTAAACGAATTCCTCAGTTGAGCGGTTAGTGATCTTTTGCTCATGGACTGTGTGTCACCTCAAAGTAGCCGGTCATTACTGGCGATCCTTCTATTATAGACAGACTCAGACGCCCATCCTATCTACATGCTGATAGCGAGCAGCGCCCTTCATCGTCCAGTTCGATGACGGAGTTGTAGCCAGTGATCTTCAAGATCCCAGAGCTCTCTCAGCGCTGTAACTCCCAGCCAGGGCAGGGGCTCGGGTGGCCAAGCAGGCTGATGTTCTATCGGTTTAATCTGTAGCCATGGCGCATGAGTTCTGGGTGTGGAGAGGTCCGCCAGATATTCAGCCGCGGTTCTCGCCATCAAAAAACTAGCGCCCACGCCCTCACCGATGTAGCCCCCAAGCCGGATGAGCTTTCGCCCGGAATCGACGATCACTTCAGGCCGCATGGGGCGGGTTACCCCGACCGACCCGCCCCAGTGATGGGTAAATGCAACGTCCTTGAGAGAGGGAAATAATTGGGTGGCCAGCTGGATGCGAGCATGCCGCTCTTTCGGATTCAAATCGAACACAGATGCCGGTTTGGCACCCCACTGATAATTCCCTCTGGCCCCCACAACCAAGCGATTATCAGCGGTCCGTTGAAGGTAGGTAGAGAAGCGACTGAAGTCAGCGAACACGGGGCGGCCCTGAAAGCCCAGCTCGCTCCACTGTTTCGACGTCAGTGGTTCAGTCGCCACAATGCCGCTTTGCACCGGTAGCGTGGTTACGCGTTTTTGGAGGAGACGACCAGAGTAACCCTCAGTGGCAAGAACGATGGTTTTTGCGCGAAGTACTGCGGCATCGGTTTTAATTATCCCGTTACCTAGCTCGCAAACACGACTGTTCTCATGAATGGTCACTCCCAACGACTGTGCCGCGCGTCTAAGGCCAAGCACGAGTTTGAGCGGGTGGATAGTAGCTATATGGGGTGTGTAGACTGCCCCCGAACACCCCATCGCATTTACTTTGGCGCAGGCCGCGGTGGCGTCCAGCCAATCATAATCGTTTGGGGAAAATCCGAGATCGTAGAGGTCTCGAAGAAACCCGTGGGCTCGGCGCGCTTGCTGAGGATAGCGTGCAGCCGCGAGTACACCGCCTCCGTGAGCAAGATCACAGTCGATGCCAAATCGATCCAGTTGTTTTTTCACCTCGGGAATAATGCTTATGATGGTTTCACGCAGATCAACAGGTAAAACGCCGGAGGAATCAGACCAGGAGGCCATGCCCTCAAGACTACCCATGAGCCAGCCGCCATTGCGTCCGGAGGCCCCAAACCCACATTGATCTTGTTCCACTACGGTGACGGTTAGTTCGGGAATAAGGGTCTTAAGCCAAATAGCACTCCACAGACCGCTGAATCCCCCACCTACAATGCCGACATCGCAAATTGCGTCCTCGCCTAAGCTGGGCAAGGGCTCTGGAAGAATTTCAAGAGAGTCCCACCACAAACACTGGTGTCGATTAGCGTTGGCGGGTAGGCTCGTATTCATCACGAGAGCTCGGTTTCACAAACAAAAGAGATACTTACTATGACACAGACGCAGCCATCTGACGAAGTGAAACGGCACTACCGCGCTTGTCATTTGTGTGAGGCCATTTGTGGTCTAGTGATAGAGACCAAAGGGGATGAAGTCCTATCAATCAAAGGTGATCCTAATGATCCACTGAGCCGCGGCCACATCTGTCCCAAGGCAGTTGCGCTTCAAGATATACACACAGACCCGGACCGCCTGCGCAAACCTGTCAAACGCATTCGCGGTGAGCGAGGCAGTTATAAGCACGTGGAGATTGAATGGGAAGAGGCCCTGGATTTCGCTGCCGAGGGCTTGATACGGACCATCCGCGAGCGGGACATCGACGGAGTGGGCGCCTATTTTGGTAACCCCACAGTGCACAACTACGGCATGCTGACTCATCAAAATGCACTGTTCCGCCACATCCGAACACGCAACCGGTATTCTGCGACGTCGGTGGATCAATTGCCGCACCATCTAATTTCGCTGTGGCTCTTTGGGCACAAGTTGCTATTCCCCATCCCCGATATCGATCGCTGCGACTATTTTCTGATGCTGGGTGCCAACCCCGTAGCCTCCAACGGCAGCATATGGACAGTGCCCGATGTAAAAAAACGCATTACCGCGCTGACCTCTCGAGGTGGCAAGCTGGTAGTGGTTGACCCTCGGCGAACAGAAACCGCAGAGCTGGCTACCGAGTACCACGCAATTATCCCAGGCACCGATGTCGCCTTGCTTCTCGCGATTATTAACGTGCTGTCGCAGCGAGACTGGATAAGGCTGGGTCATCTTGAGGCCTACGTTGATGGACTGGATGAAGTTCGGTCGGTAGTGAGTTCCTTCACCTCAGAGTGGGCTGCCGAAGTAACCGGCTTGGCAGCGTCAGCGATCGAGGCAATTGCTCACGATATGGCCAGCGCCGAGAGAGGCATTTGTTACGGCAGGATGGGCGTGTCAACCCAGCGTTTCGGTGCCCTCTGTCAATGGGCGATACAGGTCATCAACATCATGACAGGCAACCTCGATCGTGAAGGGGGCAGTCTGTTTACTCTACCCGCGGTTGATCAGGTGCTAGGGACAAGTCCCGGCGGGTTCGCCAGACACAGTAGTCGGGTGCGCGAACTGCCCGAATTTGATCGAGAACTGCCTGTTTCGGCGCTTGCTGAAGAAATCCTCACGCCGGGAGAGGGTCAGGTGAGGACGCTGTTTACTGGGGCCGGTAATCCGGTGTTGTCGACGCCTTCTGGCGCTGCGCTGGATGAGGCCCTTGAGACTCTGGATTTTATGGTATCCCTTGATCCTTGGATTAATGAGACCACCCGTCACGCGGACGTAATTTTGCCGCCAACGTCACCTCTCGAACACGACCATTATGATCTGGCCTTTCATGTCAACGCCGTGCGCAATACAGCGCGATATAACCCCCCGATTTTTGATAAGCCCGACGGTGCGATGCATGACTGGGAAATTCTGGCCGCTCTGGGGGAGCGCGTCGCAAAGGCGCTGGAACTGGCGGCCGCCCCGGCGATTCCGCCGGATGTCATGATGGATTTCGCGCTGAGGGCAGGCCCCTATGGCGATGACAGCGAACACAAGGTGTCTCTGGATGCCCTCAAGGCCAACCCGTCTGGCATCGACCTCGGCCCACTAAAGCCCCAGCTGCCTGATCGGCTGCAGACTCCGGGCAAGCGAATCAACCTGGCGGTGCCTCAGGTTCTCGATGATGTGCTGCGGGTGCACGAGGAGCTGCGTGAAGCGGGCGAGGGGTATCGGTTGATTGGCCGTCGGCACGTCAGGGATTGCAATTCATGGATGCACAATTTTCATCGATTGGTGAAGGGCCCGGATCGGTGCACCCTGATGGTCAATCCCGAGGATGCGAGGAGAGAGGGTTGGCAGGAGGGTGATTGTGTCACAGTCGCGAGTCGGGTCGGGTCGATCATCACCCACGTCGAAATCACCCCGAGTATCAGAAGGGGTGTGGTGTCCTTGCCACATGGTTTTGGGCACGCCCGCGAGGGTACCCAAATGGCATTGGCTAACGATAATCCCGGGGTGAGTTGTAACGACATCACCGACGCGGGCTATGTTGACCCTCTCTGCGGTAATGCCGCGCTCAACGGTGTTCCCGTGTCAGTCAGTCGGCTCTGAATGCATGCCCCGCCCCGGCAGCGGCCCGGGGCGTCCGGGCTGGCATATGGGGTATAATTAGCCCCATGAGTAAGTCTACCGACAGCCAGATTCCCGAGCCTATCCCTGTGGTTCAAGTGCACAGCGGGGAGAAGTTCGTGAACACTAAAGGCATCCACGCAATCAAGGATGGGATCAAGCGATCCCAACAGTCCTCTGAGCTGTTAAAAAAGCCCGATTGGCTGCGTATGCGCATCCAGAGCAGTCCGAAATTTGATGCGGTCAGGACCATCGTGCATGAGTATCGCTTGGCAACGGTCTGCGAGGAGGCAAAATGCCCCAATATGAGCGAGTGCTGGAGTGCCGGCACGGCGACTATCATGTTGCTCGGAGACGTTTGCACGCGCGCTTGCCGATTCTGCTCGGTCAATACGGGCAACCCCAAAGGATGGCTTGATCCAGATGAGGCCAATAATACGGCCCGAGCTGTTCAGTTGATGGGACTTCGCTACGTGGTGCTTACCTCGGTGAACCGCGATGATCTTCCTGATGGGGGCGCACAGCGTTACGCGGATGTGGTGAAAGCAGTAAAGTCACTGAACCCAGCTACTGCGGTAGAGGCATTGACCCCTGATTTCCTCGGTGACCTCCGTGCAGTGGAGATCTTGCTGGACTCAGGCATTGAGGTGTTTGCACAAAACATTGAAACCGTCGAGCGCCTGACCCATCCAGTGCGTGACCCCAGAGCGGGATACCAGCAGACCCTAAATGTCCTGGCTCACGGAAAACGCTACCGGCCGGATGTCATTACCAAGACCTCGCTCATGCTTGGTTTGGGTGAGACAGAGGATGAGCTCAAGGCCTGCATGGATGATTGCAGAGAGCATGACGTTGATGTCCTGACGCTGGGTCAGTATCTACAGCCAACCAAAAACCACTATCCCATTGCCAAGTACGTTGAGCCAGAGGAATTCGAGCGCTACCGGCAGTGGGGTCTGGAGCGGGGCTTCATGGAAGTCGTCGCCGGTACGTTCGTGCGATCGAGCTATCGCGCTGAACGTGTGCTCGAGGGCAACAACGTGGGCCTGGGCGTATGAAGACCGAATTCAAACACGTCGGCCTGTTGGGGCGGCGCGAGCATCCGGGTGTTGCCCAGATCGTCGCAGATCTGCTGGAGCTCCTCGACGAGCGTGGCATCGAGGCAACACTCGAGGACCGCCTGGCAACCCTGTCCCACTTTGAAAAGCGCGCGACCAAGTCACGCGATGCCATCGGAAAATCCGTCGACCTTGCGATTGTTATCGGTGGTGACGGGTCTCTATTGAGTGCGGCCAGGACATTGGTAAAGCACGACACGCCGGTAGTTGGTATTAACCGGGGTAGACTCGGCTTTTTAACCGATGTGAGTCCCGATGAGCTTTACAAGCAGGTAGCGGCTATCTTGGAAGGGAACTTCTCCACCGACTCTCGCTTTTTGTTGGAGGTGCATGTTAAGCGTGGGGAAGAGGTGGTTGGAGAAGCTCATGCGCTCAATGACGTTGTCGTTAATTCGGGTACGTCGGCGCAGATGGTGGAGTTTGAACTCGCGATTGATGGGGAATTTGTCTACCGACTTAATGCAGACGGCCTCATCCTCGCTTCACCTACCGGTTCGACCGCTTATTCCTTGTCAGCTGGCGGGCCCATCATTTACCCGACCCTCGATGCGGTGGTGCTGGTTCCCATGTTCCCGCACTCGCTGACCAGTCGGCCTATCGTGGTACAGGGTGACTCTGAGATACGGATCGACGTCGTCTCGAGAAGCAACATTCATCCGCCAGTGACCTGTGACGGGCAAGTCTCCATCACCGCTTTGCCCGGAGATTCCATATTCGTGCGCAAAAAAACCGGGCGACTCACGCTTCTCCATCCGCCCGGTTACAGTTTTTATGCCAGCTGCAGGGATAAACTTCGCTGGTCAGATGCGCTCGTCAAGTAGCATTCGAGAGGCCCCCGTTACCTTTGCTCTGATTGCGATCAGCGCGATTGTATTTCTGCTGTTTCGGGAGCTGGGTATCGTACAGTTTGTCCCTTGGTTCAATTTCGTGCCGATCACCGGTTCCCCAATGGGCCCTCAATTCGGTGACGTGGGGCAGGATTGGTGGCGCTTCATTACGCCGACGCTGCTCCATTTTGGCTGGATGCATGTTGTCTTTAACTGCCTGTGGATTTGGGAGTTTGGTCGTCGCATTGAAAAGCGCCTTGGTTCGCTCAATTTGTTAGGCCTCTATCTAGTCGCTGGCGTCGCCTCCAATCTGACTCAGTTTATGGTTACCGGGCCTTCGGTTTTTGGTGGAATGTCGGGAGTCGTTTACGGGTTTATGGGCTTCATCTGGGGGGCAAACAGGGTGACTCCCCACTGGCTGGAGCCGCTTCCGCCAGCTATTTTTGGATTCATGCTGGTGTGGCTTTGCCTCGGCATGGTTGGCGTACTCGAGATGCTGGGCGCAGGCGCAATCGCCAACGGCGCTCATGTAGGCGGGTTTCTTGTGGGGCTCGCCACGGGAGCGCTATTTGGATTACTACGACGCCTGGGTGGCGGGCGAGGATAGACAGGTTATGACGGAATCAAGAGACCCTCTGTATCTGGATACCATTCGCGCCATGAGTCGCGAGGTTTACGATGCCATGCTGCAAGCCTTGGAGACCGGGAAGTGGCCAGATGGTCGTGCTGTCTCGGCTGAACAGAGAGATCATGCGATGCAGGCGGTGATCACTTGGGGGGAGTTGCATCTGCCGCCCGAGGAGCGAGTAGGGTTTATCGATAAGGGCAAAAAAGCTGGAGAGATTTGCGACGACCCGCAGCCGCTCTCATGGCAGGAGGAGTCCTAAAGGTGACACAGATTGTTGGCGGTGTGAGAAAGATGAAAAACCACCTCAAGTCCGTGGTGCGGTATGAATGGATGACAGAGGATGGCAGTGTTCCATTGGATGACGCTCTGGGCAAAAAGCTCACCATTGATTTCTCGGGCACCATTAACTGTATCCATTGTGGTCGCGCCAGCAAGAAGAGCTTCAACCAAGGATATTGTTACCCCTGCTTTCAGCGGCTTGCCCAATGCGATAGTTGCATTGTAAAACCCGAGAAATGCCATTTCAGCGCCGGCACCTGTCGGGAGCCCGAATGGGGCGAGACCCACTGCAATATTGATCATGTTGTCTATCTAGCCAATACCTCCAACGTGAAGGTTGGTATCACCCGTGGGTCCCAGGTGCCGACGCGTTGGATGGACCAGGGTGCAACTCAGGCGAGACCGGTGGCGATAGTGGCGACCCGATATCTCTCGGGTTTACTCGAGGTAACTCTGGGGCAACATGTGGGTGATAAAACCGCATGGCAGACGATGCTGAAGGGAGATGGGGAGCCTCTTGATTTGGGTCGCAAGCAGGCTGAACTATTTAGCCTTTGCAGAGAGGCTGTAGATCGCCTGCAGTCAGAGCATGGCCTCAATGCGGTCCGATGGCTGGAGGACGCTGAGGCTAGTAGCGCTGAGGTTGCGATCAGGTATCCGGTCCTTGAATGGCCCGTCAAAGTGAAAGCTCACAATCTAGATAAAACGCCGAGGGTGGAGGGTACGCTGATGGGCATCAAAGGCCAATACCTGATGCTCGATACCGGCGTGCTAAATGTTCGAAAGTATGGTGGTTACCACATAGAGTTAAAGGTCGATTAATAATGATGCGAGATGGCGCCCCAAAAACTATTTTCAGAAAAGATTATCAGGCTCCTGCCTTTCAGGTGTCTTCGGTATCACTGTTTGTAGATATCCGGCCCGGTGAGACCGTGGTTGAATCGGAATTGCAAGTGACCCGGGTCGGGAGTGAGACAGCGCCGCTTGTCCTCAACGGTGAGGGGTTAAGTTTGCAGGCTCTCTCGATAGATGGCGCCGAGATCGCCAACGAGCGCTATGTGTATGATGGTAAGACCCTCACCATTGCCGAGGTGCCCTCCGAATTTTTATTGTCAAGCAGGGTGAGTATATGCCCCGAGGACAATACCTCTCTGGAAGGGCTTTACAGATCGCGCACTATTTACTGCACCCAGTGCGAGGCTGAGGGCTTTCGCAAAATCACCTTTTACCCTGACCGCCCCGATGTGCTTGCGGTTTTTGAAGTCACTATTGAGGCCGATAAGGAAAGTTGCCCGGTCCTTCTGAGTAACGGCAATCTGATTAGTGTTCGAGATATGCCTGACGGTCGTCATCAGGCGACCTGGCACGACCCCTGGCCTAAGTCGGCGCACCTGTTTGCTCTCGTGGCCGGCGACTTGGTCTGTGTTGAGGATCAATTTGTTACTTGCTCAGGCCGAAACGTAGATCTCCGCATTTATGTTGAAGCGAAAGATGCTGACTACTGTGCCCACGCTATAACATCACTCAAGCGTTCAATGACGTGGGATGAGCAGGTTTATGGTCTGGAGTATGACCTCGATCTTTTCAACATTGTCGCCGTGGATGACTTCAACATGGGCGCCATGGAAAATAAGAGCCTCAATATTTTCAATACATCATGTGTTCTGGCTGCGCCCAATATCACCACGGATGCCAACTACCAACGTATTGAAGGTATCGTTGCTCACGAGTACTTCCATAATTACTCTGGCAACAGGGTCACATGCCGAGACTGGTTTCAGCTAACACTCAAGGAAGGGTTTACCGTTTTTCGAGACGCTGAATTTTCAGCTGATATGAATTCCCGTGGTGTGAAGCGGGTTGAGGATGTGGCTTTCCTCAGAACTAACCAGTTCGCTGAAGATGCCGGGCCGATGGCCCATCCGATCAGGCCCGATAGCTTCATCGAGATTTCCAATTTTTACACGCTCACAGTGTACGAGAAGGGCTCGGAAGTGATTCGGATGATGCACACACTCCTTGGTCATGACACGTTTATTGCAGGTGCCCGGCACTATTTTGCAACCTTCGATGGGCAGGCTGTCACCTGTGATGACTTTGTCGATTCGATGGAGACAGCGTCAGGGCGGGACCTGTCGCAGTTTCGTCGGTGGTACCAGCAGCCGGGCACACCAGAACTCGCGATAAAGAGCGACTACGATGCAGCAGAGCAGCGTGTTGAGCTACTGGTTACCCAGACTAATCCAAAGGGTGGCGGCAGCGACGCACCGCCTCTGCATATTCCGCTGGCGCTTGGCGTTTTAGTTGCTGGGAAGCCCCTCACCCTAGATTCAGGCACCACAACGAGACTTCTTGAGGTGACTGAACGTGAACAGCGATTTGTCATAGAGAACATTCCAGAGAAGCCCGTCCTCTCGCTGTTGAGAGGGTTCTCGGCACCAGTGCGTGTACAAGCTGATACCAGCGAGCATGATCTGGCGGCGTTGATCGCGGGTGACGATGACGATTTTGTGCGTTGGGATTCGGCGCAACGGTTTGCAAGCCGCGTGATCGCGCAAACGATGGTTGGAGAGGGTATTTCAGAGATATTTCTATTGGCGTTCGAGCGCGTTCTGGGCACGCCAATGGATTCTGCGATGAAGGCTCTGTTGCTGACACTCCCCTCCGAGGACTATCTCATCGATCTCTTTTCCCAGGATGGCCTGGTCGATCCACTCGCCCTTTACCAGGCAAGGGAAACAGTGAAACAGACGCTGGGGCAGCGGTTTGCCCCAACGTGGCGCGAGGTATTTCAGGCTGAAGAGAGGGTGGGAGACTATGTCGCTTATGGTGAGCAGATAGGACAGCGGTCTCTGCGTCACGTTGCGTTGGACTACCTCACGTATGGGGATAAATCCACCATTGAACACGCTGAGTTGCTGTTTGAATCCGCTGACAACCTCACTGACCGTCTTGCGGGGCTGAGAACGGTGGTGAAGAAGGGCGCTGACACAATGCGGGGCTCTATGCTGAATACATTTTTACGGGACTGGCAGGACGAGGCTTTAGTGGTTAATCAGTGGTTTAGCACTCAGGCGGTTCGCCCCGCCCCCGAGGTCGTGGAGGAGGTGGAGCGGCTTTCTCAGCATCAGGCATTTGATTGGCGCAATCCGAACAAAGTGAGGGCGCTTATTGGCGCTTTTGCCAACGCGAATCTGGTCGGATTTCACCGAGCAGATGGTGCGGGCTATCGTCTGTTGGCCGATGCCATCATCAGGTTGCAAGGGGATAACCCGCAGATCGCAGCGAGACTTTGTACGCCCTTGACCCGTTACCGACGCTACTCCGTTGGGCAAGGTAAAATGCGTGCCGAGCTCGAGCGCATCGCTCGGGTTGACAATCTCTCAAGGGATGTATTCGAGGTTGTTGAGCGCGCTTTGGCCGGTTAGCGCTGCTGGTCATTATGAATCGCGGGTTTGTAGCGCTCGTAGATGGCCTCTACATCCCGGTGCTGTGTCAGTAGCGCCTGCAGAACATCGGGATTGAAGTGCTCTGGGGTTGATTTTTCGTCGCCATTGATCAGGATGTCGACAGCTTTGTAATGCGGCAACTCCTCTCGATAAGGTCTTGGAGCTCTTAGGTTGTCGTATACGTCCGCCACGTGAACGATGGCTGCTTCAATTGCAATCGCCTCACCGGCCAGTCCCAATGGATAGCCCGAGCCGTCCCAGTTTTCATGATGTTGAGCTGCGATCACCCGAGCCATCTGTAAGATCGGGTCGTCATAGCTAGTAAGAATGGTATCGCCGGCGGTGGTGTGCTGCTTTGTCAGTTCGAACTCCTCTGGGGTGAGTTTTCGTTCCGCATTGTAGAGTTCGGCCTCGCCATCCAGCTTGCCAATATCATGGAGCATGCTGGCGAGACGAAGTTGCTGACAATGGACACGTTCAAGGCCCATGCGCAAGCCAAGGGCTGCCGACATTTCGCCAATCCGATGGATGTGCATATCAATTCCAGGGGCGTAGCGCTCCGCCGACATGGCAGCCAAACTGAAAGCGGCGCCCATCCCCCCTTTCATTTCATCGTTCATTCGCAGAATTTGCAGCGATTTTGACTCAATCTGGGCTTCTAGAGTGGCCTGTTGGAATCGCCGATAACGTCGCTGGTTTATCCGATCCGTCGCCTCGGCTATTTCTCGTTTTAAATCATCCACGACTAACGGTTTAAAGAGAAAAGAGAAGGCGCCAAGCTTGAGCGCCGAGATGATCGCGTCGCTATCGTTGTTTCCGGTAATGAAGATGGACTCATAGACACGGTCCTGTTGTGCGTTAAGTTTGTTGATCGCGTCTAACGTCTGAAGGCCCGTGCAGCGCGGCATGCGAATATCCAGCAGCAACAATTCAATCGCTTCGTCATCGCGAAATTTCTCAAAGGCTTCGATGCCGTCCGCTGCGGTGGTCAATTCATGGCCGGCCTCCGACAGCAACTCGGTAAGTTCTTCGCGAACGTGGGAATCGTCCTCGGCCAGTAATATCTTCATGGGTTTGCTCGGGTAATATGCTAAAGCCGCTGCCATCGTATAGTATAGGCGTTTGCCTTTGCCTGCTACATCCTTTGTGTCCGCTGCCTGTTCAGCCAAGAGAGAACGATGATTACAGTTTTGATTGTTGAGGACGATCGGCCCACTGGAGAGGAGCTATCCGAGGCCTTTGGTCAGTGGGGATTTGACGCAACTCACGTGCTGACGGTCGCTGACTTTTGGCCAGCGCTCGAGGAGGTCAGGCCGCAGGTTGCTGTCGTCGATCTGGCCTTGCCCGACGGGTCCGGCGCAGACATCATTCGAGAGATCCGCGCGAAGAGTGACATAGGTATCATTGTCATCTCAGGCCATAGCGATGAAATTGAGCGAGTGGCTTGTATCGAGATGGGCGCCGACGATTATCTGGTCAAACCGTGCAGCCCCCGTGAGCTGGTTGCGAGAATTCGGCAGTTAATTTACCGAACAGGTGGAGTGCGTTATGGCGAGAGGCTCTCGCAGGCTTCTATCGATACTGGCCGGTTAAGTTTTGCTGATTACGTTCTCGATTTGAGCGGCATGTCCCTGGTCGATACTGAGGGCCGCGAGATCCCGTTGACCACGTTGGAATTCGCCGTTCTACGCGCATTGGTGACCCAGCCACGTCAGGTCCTGTCTCGAGAAGCCTTGCTGAAGTCCGCCCATGCCGATGGGTGGCAGGGTTCTGATCGAAACGTTGACAATCTGGTGAGTCGCATAAGGAAAAAAATAGTAACCAAGGACGGTCGCGCTCTGGTTCGGACAGTGCGCGGCGCTGGCTACATGTTCTCCGCGGAGACGGCTCCTGTTTAGTTAGCAGGATACAGAGCAGGCATTCTCGTAGCCCCTGGCTCTGCTTGCCCTGAATCGTCTTCGTTTTTGATGAGGCTGAATAACCGATCACCACTCCATGCTGTTGCTGACTGTTGGTAAAGCGCCTCATCAAGCGTTTTCAGCTCAATGCTCAACGCATCACTCACAGTCCCCCTGATTGCCTCCAAGGTTGCAGCCTTATTTGGGTCAAGGCGTGATTTTCCCCAGTTTATGACTGCCGCTCTCGCGGCCTCCGGATTGCTCGAAGAGCAGGCGAGCCGGAGAGAAACAAGGGGCTTACCGCTGTCCCTACTGGGGGAGGCTCTCTCTTCGTGCTCTCCATGAGTTCGGCGCTGCCATAGCCAGAGCACCGCGAATAGGGCGGCGAGGGACCACCCGAGGGCGGCAGTTCCCGGCCAAAACCAGCCTGCAGGTGACTGATTGCTGGGCTCATATGAGTTTTCAGCATCTGCCGACGGCGTCGCCGGAGTTTCTACTATCGTGGCCCCCTCAACGGCGATTTGCTCACGCGGTAATTCTGCATACTCAAGTGAATCCGTGTCGGTGTTCCACCAGGGGATTGACAGCGAGGGGAGTTCCCAGCGGCCGGGGCGACTGGCCACCAGAGCTTCACTCTGAAGTCGATACCCTTCCAAACCAGACTGCACCTCCCGCTGGTCGATGGTTTCCTTATCTGGATAAAAGCGTAATCCATCGAGACCGCTGGAGCCGCCTAGGCTTGTTATTGGCGGGAGCTGGCTACCCTGAAGGCCTTCGGCAACGATCTCGATGGTTCTGGTTGTGGAGTCCCCGGTTGTAAGGGTTTCCGGGGGGGCGCTCCACTGACTGGTAAGCTCAAGGCGACTAGCGGGTAACCAGATTTCTCCGGGGAAAGAGGCGGGAACCGGTTTTACCTCAATGGCTATGGGCTTCGATTCGAGCGCGATGCGTCGGCCGAGGCGGGCCCCAAGTAGCGACCGACCGGGTAGTAGCTCTCGGCCCGAGAACGCCAGCGCCGGTATTTCAATGTTGCCCGATTTTTGTGGGAAGAGCGCGTAGCGAAGTTCGGTAACCTGCCACAACCTTCCCGAGATTCGGCGTTGAAAACTTTTTTGCTCCAGCGGCTCAACGTACACATCGGGAATGTCGATCTCAGTGATAGTCCGATTATCCAGGTTGATGGCCTGCTGCAGCGTTAGCGTGAGGATGAGTTGCGCCTGTACATAAACGTCGGTTTGATCGACTTTGGTATCAAAGATCACTAGCTCATCGCCGGGCATGACCTCGGGTTGAGGAGACACTTTGATAGCGATCGGTGTTGTCCGTCTACCTCCAGCAGTTAAAGAGGGAATTGTCATGACTCCGTCCCTACGGGGCGAAAGATCGAGCTCCAGCGTGCGCGTGACACTCTGTTCGCCCCCTACTAATCGAGCGCTGGTTGAGCTGGATCGCTGCAAGATTTCGAAGTCACGCTCAATTGCAGATAAATCGAGATCACCCGGCTGCTCGCCCGCATCGGCACGAATCGTCAGTCGAAGTGTTTCCCCGAGAGCCACTTCGGTCCGGTCTACTTCGGTGAAGATTGCGGCCGAGGCGGTTGGATGAAATGCCACCATGCCGATTAACAGGAGACACAGTCGGACAGTATTACCAGCGCACTTCATTATCAGGCTCCTCTCCCTGTCGCAGTCGTTGAATGGTTTCATACCTGAATTTGCGTTGTAAAAGGCCTCCAGGGTCGTCAGGCACCCGGCGCATCCACTGTTCCAGCGCCTGCTGTTTTTCGAGCCCCTCATCAAATTTACCCATTTGCTGTCGGGTCTGCTCTGCCAGACGCTCGCGCTGTTCATCGCTCAGCTCCGCCTGCGTTTCATTGACTTCTTGCTCTTCCTGACCAGAGGGTTCTCCGGCTTGGTTGTTTTCTTTGGAAGGATCAGACGAGTTCGATGAATCCTTCGAGCTGTCCGCCGAATCCGAACTTTCTGAGGATTGCTGGTTAGTCTGGCTTTCGGAGTCTTGAGGATCGGTGCTCTGGTTGTTCTCCTCACCAGATTGCTGGTCCTGATTGGCGTCTTCATTTTGACTCTGTTGATCCTGCTGGGATTCTTCGTTCTGTTGCTCGAGTAGTTGCCTGACGATATCCCGATTTTTCAGCGCATCCGCTTGATCGGGTTGCAAGTTGAGCGACTGATCATAGGCAGCGATGGCATTCTCGTACTGGCCCGCTTGTGCTAATGAGTTGCCCTTGTTGTACCAGCTGGCGGCCGTGTTGACGGACTCAAAGGATTTGGCGGCTTTGGTCCATTGACCGGCTCTGTATTGAGCCACACCACGCCAGTCGGGGTCTTCGAACAGCGTTGCCGCCGTCTCATGGTCACCTTCCATGGCAGCCCGCGCGCCCTGTTGATCGGGTGTTTGCCAGAGGTTTTGAGCCAATTGAGCCTGTGAGGTTTCGCTCCACAGCAGGGGGGCAACGAGTAGCAGAGATAACGCGCCCCTGCGAAACAGTGGAAGCAGTCCTACAGCAAGGAGCAGCGCGATCCAGTTTCCCTGATCCAGCCACGTATCAGTTTGTCTGTCGAGCGGTACCTCGCCCTGATCATCAAAGGCAGTCTCGATCAGTAAATGGTCGATGTCACGATTATCCAAGGCAACTTCCGCATAGCGTCCCCCCAAGCGACTGGCGATATTTTGCAAACCCGGACCATCGAGTGTTGGGATGACTATCTCCCCATCATCGGTGCGGAGGAACCCGCCATCGGCACGAGGAATGGGGGCACCAGCGATGGTGCCCACAGCGAGGATGGCGAGTTCGGCGTTGGCGGTCTGTAGCGAGGGTGCGATGGCATCAACGTCGAAGGCGGGCATGCCATCGGTGATGAGGAGCAGGCGACCACTGGCGAGACCCCCCGCAGCGAGGAGGTCGGTAGCGGCCTCTAATGCAGCCTCAGCATTAGAGCCTGGTAGCGGCATAATCGCTGGGTCGAGGGCGGGTAACAGATTCTCAATCGTACGTCGGTCATCTGTAAGCGGTGCGACGACATGGGCGTCACCCGCATAGACCACCAGTCCGGTGACGCCCTCGGTTCGTCGCTCGAGAATATCCATGATTTTCTGACGAGCTCGCTGGATACGGCTCGGTTGGATATCCGCGGCACTCATCGATGCACTGAGATCAAGCACAATAACCAGCGCATCCGCGCGCTGGAACACGGGCACATCAATTTTTTCAAAGCTAGGCCCGGCAATGCCCAGAACCGCAATCAAAAGCCCCGCAGGCACCAGCCAGTGATTTCTTCGAGTCTGTTTGGTTACGCCACCCCTGAGTAGATGTGGGAGCAGCTCTGCGTCGATGGCGCGAAACCAATCGCCGCTGTCCCTGACTTTTTTTAGCACCAGCCAGCCAGCAGGCACGATTAACAAGGCTAGCCACAGAGCGTCAGGTCGTAAAAGAGTCGCATTCAACCCTGTCATGAGGCTTCGCTCCCCACACCCGCAAAGGACGTGGACCACAGGCGCGAGGATGCCCGGAAAAGGAGTAGAAGCAATGACAGGGCGAAAGCAACCAGTAGAGGCAGCCAACTTAGTGCCTGGACTGGACGAAAAGTAGAGGTTGCCTGTTCCACAGGCTCAAGCTGATCGAGGATCGCGTACACCTCTTGTAATTCAGCGGGGGTACGAGCACGGAAATAGCGGCCGCCGGTTGAGGTGGCGATCGCTGTCATCAAAGCCTCGTCAACCTCTCCTGAGGTGTTACGCCCGGTTCCCAGTCGGCGACTGATTCCGATCGTGTAGATTTTTACACCCATCTCAGCTGCTAGTGATGCAGCCTCCATGGGGTCCACCGTACTCGCCGTATCCTGACCGTCGGTTAGAAGAATCAGCACTCTAGATTCCGCGGGCCGTTCCCTCAGCCGTTTAATAGCTAAACCAAGGGCATCACCAATAGCGGTGTCCTCGCCTGCAAATCCAAGCTGGGACTCTTCTATAAATTGGCGAACCGTTTTGGTGTCGAAGGTAAGCGGTGCCTGCACATAGGCTTTGGTGCCAAATAGGATTAATCCCAGTCTGTCCCCAGTGCGCCTAGCAGCGAAGTCCGCGGCAATGGCCTTTACGGCGGTGATCCGCGAGACGAGGCTGTTTCCTACCTGCATATCCTCGATTTGCATACTGCCCGAGAGATCGATGGAAAGCATGAGGTCTCGGCCTGAATTAGGGAGTTCGATTGGCTCTCCTATCCACTGAGGTCGTGTGGCGGCAAGCAACAGGCAGCACCAGATCAGGGCAAGTACCATTTGGCTTATCCATGCCTTGGAGAAGGTCGTTGTTTGAGCTTCGGAAAGTGCTCGCCAGCGATCACTGAACGGCGCGCGGATTGCAGGTTGATTTTGACTCGCCACCTTTGGAAGTAACCAAACCAATAGGGGGAGCGGAGCCAGTAGCGCAAACCATGGGTAGGCGAATTCAAGCATCTGATTGCTTTCCTTCCGTTGGTTGCGCGCTATTAATGACAGAAAGGGGGGATACGCGGTGATGTCTAATCCATCGGCGTGCGCTTTCGATAAGCGGCTCAGGTGCAAGAGCAGATGGCGATCGGTAAGCCTCCATTAACGGCGAAAAATCGGCATTGTCTTGCTGCTTGGTAGTTGCTGATAGAAACGTAATCCAATTGGTGCCGTGAAGAGAAGCCACATCATCAGTGCGCCAGGCTTGTAAGGCGGTGACTTTTAGAAGTCGGTTCAGTTTTTCCAGGCTTATTCCCTGATCTTTGTTGCGCCAGTCTATCAACTGCGACTGCGCAAGCCGACGATAGTGATTGGACAGCCATTTTCTCCGAACCCAGTCGGCGGCATAGAGCAAGACTGCAAGAGCCAAGGCGATGACCAGCCACCAGCCTGGCGCGAGGGGCCACCAGCCGATAGCCGGCGGTTCTCGGAGGGGTTCTAACTGCGCGAGGAGAGACTGTGGATCCATGGAGCGCGTCCTATCTGCCTGCCTGACGGGAGGGGAAGTAGCGCTGCAATGTCGCAAGAGGTGCCTCTTCTGTGCTCATGCGTATCATCGGGATTCGCAGGCCTTGTAAGGTGGTGGTTAATGCGTCCATATGATCATCAAACGCGCGCTGATAGCGGTTTCTCAGACGGCTGTCCCCGGTGTCGAGTGCGCTTCGCCCCAGATCATCTGCGACCACATAGTGACCGGCTTGGGGCAATTCACGCTCCAGCGGATCGTTAATGGCGACTGCGGTTATCTGAATATGCCTTACCAGTCTGCGAAGCGCCTCGAGGGTTTTCTCTTCAAGTCCATCGTGAAAATCACTGATGAGAAAAACCGAACTGCCCGGGCGGGCTATACGACGCAGTTGTTCTAGCTGCTCGGCGAGTGGGAGTTCTGGACCATCGCTGCCATCGGGGTCCGAGTCCGCCATTTCGCCAATTAGCGACAGCACGGTATGGCGAGAACGAGCGGGTCGAAAATCAGTAATCTGTTGTTTGACGATCATGCCTCCCACACGCTCACCCCTGTCGAGCGCAGACCAGAGCAGCAAACTGGCGGTGTGTGCAGCAAGTACGGATTTAAAACAATTTCTGGAGCCAAAGTGCATTCCGCGACGTAAGTCCAGAGCCACGAGCACAGGTCGTTCTCTTTCTTCGTGAAAAAGTTTGGTGTGTGGGGTGCCAGATCTCGCGGTTACTCGCCAGTCTATGGCCCTTACATCGTCGCCAGCCGTGTATTGCCTCACCTCATCAAACTCGACGCCTCGCCCCCGCCTGTGGGACCGTTTAGCGCCCGCAAGGTGCGCTAGCGCTCGCGTTGTCTTGGTGACGTCGAGATATCTCGCTGAAAACCGCGTCGCTATGAGGGTGGCAACCTCAACGCTGACGCCTTTTGGAATCTGGGCTTGGGGATGCATTGGGCTTAACCCACGGGGACGATGCTTAACAGCCGATCAATGACCTGTTCGCTCGTGACTCCAGCGGCCTCAGCCTCAAAGGAAATAATAAGTCGGTGTTTCAGGCAGTCGGTGGCTACCGCCTGCACATCATCAGGGCTGACATAATCTCGCCCTTGAAGAAAGGCGTTAGCTCGCGCGCAGCGATCCAGTGCAATTGTCGCTCTTGGACTTGCGCCAAATTCCAACCATTGTGCCAGTTCTGGGTCGTAGCTATCGGGGGACCGCGTCGCCATAATCAGTTGCACGATGTATTCCTCTACTGCTGGTGCCATGTGCAATGCGAGTACCTCTGCTCGCGCAGCCACAATATCGGACTCGCTTATTTGAGCGGGTGCGGGGGGCGCGGTGCCGGTTGCCTCGTTACGTGCCAGTCGCAATATCTGCGTCTCGGCGTTGGCGTCCGGATAGGTCACGTTGACCTGCATCAGAAAGCGGTCGAGTTGTGCTTCCGGGAGAGGGTAGGTTCCCTCCTGTTCTATGGGGTTTTGAGTCGCCATCACTAAAAATAATGAAGGCAGTGGATAGGTTCTGGTACCGATGCTGACCTGGCGTTCGGCCATTGCTTCCAAGAGAGCAGACTGTACCTTGGCGGGTGCTCTGTTGATCTCGTCAGCAAGAATAAGATTGTTAAAAATGGGGCCCTGCTGGAATTCGAACACGCCTTGCTGGGGCCTAAAAATGTCGGTCCCTGTAACATCACCAGGCAACAGATCTGGGGTGAACTGAATTCGATGAAAACTGCCTTCTATCCCCTCGGACATCTGTTTGATCGCGCGGGTTTTTGCAAGTCCCGGTGCGCCCTCCACCAACAAGTGGCCGTCGGCGAGGAGGGCAATCAACAGCTTATGGATGAGGTCTTTTTGGCCAATAATCTGGCCTTCGAGCCATTGCTCTAGTTGCATCAGGGGAGTCGTAGTCACGGAAAACACTCTTTTTTTGGTACAGGGACTCTATGGTGCCTTCTATGACAAAAACAACCCCAAAAGGTTCGATAAATGGCGGGATTTGGCGCTCTTTTAGGGGAGCGAGGGCTTCAGAACCCCGAGAGCTTGTGACAGCCGGTCACTCCATTCAAGCCGTCCCATTGGTCTGTTCGACCTTCGCGCCAGCCCTGAAGCCAGCTTAAACGTTGGGGCCCCTCGCTGTGGGGGCAGATATCACTGGATCTGCCAGCGAGACCGGTTTGATAGCCTTTTTCAAAGGCTCGCTTGGACATGTCTCTTTTGGATCTTTTCATCGATTTTCCTCATATGATGATACTCCAGCCCCCGCTTCGCCAATGTAGGGCAGGGGGATCTGATTAATGACAGGTTGAGGGGCGACCGCTGAGGGGAATGTCAGCTCTGGGTCTTGATCGCAGCGCCCAGGGTTCTCGTGCAGATTGCGAGTGGCAAAGTTCGACTGGTATGAACCAAGGCGCCCGAAGTGGATATCGGACCGCATGAAGTCATTAAGCCAGAGGTCCGGATAGCTGTCGAAAACTTAATACGCATATCTACTACTACTTAAATAAGCAAGGGCGATATAGGTCTAGAAAATGCTTTAAAAAAATATACGTAAATGACTAGATCAGAAAAGCTTTTGTTTGTTTTGGATGCCTTCTAGCGAATGGCTTCGAGGCCCGGTCGAAGCCACAACGGATGTGCTCCAATTACGAAGAAATTTTGTCCAGTATTCGGGTGATCCACAGGCAGTGGGCCTCCGTAAATTCGCCATTCAAGACAGCCAGCAGGTACTCCTCGGCGTGTTTTTCTCAGGTTTCAAGCCATCTTCCCCCAGATGGTTTTTCTTCCCCGGCCCTGTGGGCCGGGGTTTTTTTTACCTTCGCTCCCTCGGTATCGGATTGACGGCCCTGTTGGTGCTGGCAGGTTGCGGATCTGTATCTGTTGAGGACTACGATTCCCAAAAGCCTGCGTTTGACCCAGAGGAGTTTTTTTCCGGTTTTCTGACTGCTCACGGCGTCGTCAAGGATTTTAAAGGGAGGGCTATCCGTCACTTCAGCGCTGACATAAACGCCTGCTGGCGGGATGGGATAGGCACCCTGGATGAGCAATTCATCTTTGACGACGGAGAGCGCCAGGAGCGTGTGTGGACACTCCGACCTCTTGGATCGGGCAACTATGTTGCAACGGCGGGCGATGTCGTGGGCGAGGGCGCTGCCAGCTGGCGCGGAAACGCTTTCTTTCTCGATTATGTGTTGCAGCTTGAGCTCGACAGTGGCCCCTTTACGGTTCGGATAGATGATCGTATGTATCGAGTGGCTGACCGCGTCGTGATCAACGAATCCAGAATGAAAAAATGGGGTTTCACGGTGGGTGAAATTCTGTTGACCATCATCCGTCATCCCGAACGAAGCGGTCTGTGCGCGACCGATTGATCACACAGGGTCTGGGCTTCGCAGGACTTCTCCCGTTTTATGCCTCTGTCCTGGGGTTTGCCTATCTGGCTGATTATCCCCAGTCATTGTCGGTGCAGGGATTCATCATTTACTCCCTCGCCATCCTCTGCTTCCTCTCGGGCGCGTTGTGGGGGCAGGCTGCCCAGATTTCGGGTCGGGAGCAAATTCTTCGCCGAGTGATTAGCAACGGTCTGGTTATCTTTGCTGTCGCAGCGGTGCTTACTGCGCAAGCCATGTTGGCTGGCGTCTTCCTCATGTTGGGCTACCTTGGACTTTTATGGTACGAACGCCGGCTTGGAGATACAGAGCAATGGTACGGGCGGCTCCGCTTCCAGTTGACTGTAGGCGTGGTTATCGCCCATCTTCTTTATGTGTGGCTGCACCTAAAAGCCGGGTAGCCCCCACACCTCCACCATTTGCCAGAGGTAACCATGGATTCGACATCACTTATTCTTCATCATTACGAAGATTCGCCGTACGCTGAAAAAATCCGGTTGATGTTTGGTCACCTTAATCTGACCTGGTTTTCACTGATTTCCCCCGCGATGCCCCCCAGACCTAATCTGGATCCACTGGTGGGCGGGTACCGGCGGATACCGGTCCTGCAGCAGGGGGCCGATCTGTTTTGCGATACTGCATTAATGGCCAGTGAGTTGGCCGCAATAGTTCAACGGCCAAATCTCCGGCAGGATGGACTCGACGCTTCTGCAGCGGCTTTGGTGGCGCGTGGTCAGGGCGATGTTTTTTTCTCGGTGGTCACCAGTCAACCGCCACTCAAACTGTTGAGACGGCTCATCGGGAAGTTTGGTCTTAGGGATACGTATCGTTTTTTTAAAGACCGGACCCAGATGATGAAAACAGCTACCATAAAGCCCCCGCGGGGTGATCGGGCGGCGGCAGTCATCGAGCAGTTTTTTCAGGATTTGAATCAATACCTTTCCTCGCGCCAGTTTATCGGTGGCGACACGCCTTGCTACGGGGATTTCGCGATTATTCACCCGACCACTTTTTACCTGAATATAAGTGGCGAGCTCATCAGTGAGACCTTGCCCCATCTTGGGCGGTGGGTTGAGGCGATGGTTAGCCCGGGACAGGGTGAACGGCGAGAATCCAGTCGCGATTCGGTATTCGCAGTCGCCAGAGATAGTGAGCCGCGCGCGCTCCCTGCCGGCGAGGAGCACCCCTTGGCGGGACGGACTGTCTCGGTGTCGCCCAGTGACTATGGTTTGGTACCGGTAGTGGGGAAGCTTGTTTGCGTCACTGAGGATCGGCTAGTTCTGGCGAGAGAGACCGGGGAGTTTGGCATGCTCCATGTGCATTTCCCGCGGGCCGGATACACACTGTCAGCGGCATAGACTAGCAGCGGGAAAGTCGAGCGAGGTAAAGAATGACAAAGCATTATGCGCTGATTACAGGTGCTTCAGCGGGCCTCGGGGCTGAGTTTGCTCGTCAGCTGGCTGGTAGGGGTCACAATCTGGTTCTGGTGGCCCGCCGCGAGGGCAAGTTGCGTGAGTTGGCTGACGATCTGGTCACCACGTATAAGGTTAAGGTGGAAATCATAGAGGCGGACTTGTCCGAGCCCTCGGCGCCCGAGATGATCGCCACACAATGCCGCGAGCGCGGGCTGCACATCGACTGGCTGATCAATAACGCTGGGGTGGCCGGACCGGATCTGTTGCTCGATCGGGAGTGGTCGGAACAGGCGTCATTTTTCCAGCTGATGATGACCTCGGTCGCGGCCCTCTGTCATTTGCTGCTGCCTGCCATGCTTGATCGCGAGTACGGGCGGGTTATCAATGTGGCGTCTGTTGCGGGCCGCATTCCTCGCTCGGGAGGTTGCAACTATGGTCCCAGCAAGGCCTATTTGGTGTCTTTGTCTGAGGAGCTAAACCTTACAACAGCAGCCCGGGGAGTCCATGTCTGCGCGCTTTGTCCCGGCTTTACCCACACCGATTTTCATGAAACCGCAGGGTTATCGGCCATGAAAGCGG
>Ga0181574_10000781_pt1 | contig 29643 bp, 27 predicted proteins | sample 101ome_24_FD_145600 | JGI IMG/M metagenome (GOLD analysis project Ga0181574, IMG submission 145600) | Coastal salt marsh microbial communities from the Groves Creek Marsh, Skidaway Island, Georgia - 101410AT metaG (spades assembly) | ecosystem: Environmental > Aquatic > Marine > Intertidal zone... | reverse complement strand
AGTTCTCCCTGACCCCTTGAGGGTCCCGAAGAGCCGTCCAAGACTAGGACGTTGATAGGCTGGGTGTGGAAGCGTTGTAAGGCGTTGAGCTAACCAGTACTAATTGCTCGTGAGGCTTGACCATATAATCCAAGTTGTTTGGCGTGTGCAGTACAAAGCACGCTGAGAAGACAACCGGGTGTTGTGATCAGGTCACAGTGTACGCTGGGTTCATCACCAGCACAGATTCAGTTTGATTTACCACCCTATTTGAGTGGCCTTCCTGCTGCATGCAGTGGGTCTGTCATTCAAGCCAGTTTGCCTGGCGACAACAGAGCATTGGAACCACCTGAATCCATCCCGAACTCAGAAGTGAAACGATGCATCGCCGATGGTAGTGTGGGGTTTCCCCATGTGAGAGTAGGTCATCGCCAGGCTTCTAAATCAAGAAGGGCTACCCATTGGGTAGCTCTTTTTTTGTTTGTGCTTGGGGATTTCTCTATTCGAGTATGAGATTAGATAACAACAGGATTTGAGATGCACCGCGGCGAGCCTGGGCAGGGCATCTCTGGAGGCTAGAGATCAATTTGAGTCGAATAGGTGACTGCTACGTATATTCTCTGAGATTCAGATACCTACTTTGTATAAATGAGCGGTGTGCGACCTTTTGGAGACGCAAAAGTGCAGTTGGTAAGTGATAAATTAGTGGTCGACAGTGGTGACCTTGACCCCACCTTCCCGAAGGTCTACTCCTCTTTGTCAGGGTTCCAGTTGGACAACCCTGCCTCCTGGACGAGAGGGCAGCCCTTCGATTTCTTCAAGCAGATGCGTGAGCAGGCGCCGGTCATGTGGTCACGGCCGATGCCCAAGAAACCCGTTTCGGGGTTTTGGTCGGTAACGCGCTATGAGGACATCAAGCAGGTCGAGCTTGCGCCCGAAGTTTTCTCCTCTCAGCGTGGGAGTATGCATCTCGCTATTCCTAAGCGTTCCGAGTGGTCGGTGCAGCAGCTGATGGAGGCATCGCTTAACAGCCTCATCAACCTCGATGGTGCTGTGCACATCAGCCTGCGTACTCAGCACACCCCGTTCTTCTATCCGATTTATATCGACACCCTCAAAGCCCGCGTCGCGGAAAAAGTGGACTCGCTGCTTGATCGGCTTGAAGCAAAGGGGCCGGTAGTTGATTTCGCCAAGCTTTTTTCCCTGGAGCTGCCGCTGTTTACCCTATGTGAAATGCTTGGGATCGATGAGGAAGACCGCCCGCGCATTGCTCACTGGATGCATTATTTGGAAATGGCGGCGCAGTACTTGACCAATCCCTTGCAGACGTTTGTTGCCGAACCTACGTTACCGTTCCGCTTCAAGGGCATGCTCAGGGATATGTTTGCCTATGGCGAAGCGGTGATGGCCGACCGGCGAAAAAATCCACGAGAGGACCTGCTCACGCTGATCGCCCATGCCGAGTTGGAGGGTGAGCCTATGTCCCAGTCTTTTTTAGATGGCTCTTGGTTGCTCATTATTTTTGCGGGCAACGACACCACTCGAAACTCTCTTTCGGGGACCATGCGTCTCATGACCCAGTTCCCCGAGCAGCGTCAAATGATTTTGGATGACCCCTCGTTAATTCCGAAAATGACTCAGGAAGCCCTCAGAATGGTGTCCCCTGTCGTGACGATGCGGCGAACCGCAACCTGCGATACCCAGATCGGCGAGCAGCGCATCGCAGAGAATGAGAAGGTCATCATGTGGTACGGCGCGGCGAATCGCGACCCGGAGGTTTTTCCCGATCCGGATAACTTCGATATGCACCGACCCAATGTGGACAAGCACCTGGCCTTTGGCCACGGAGTGCATAAATGTCTAGGCAGTCGAACTGCGCAAATGCAGCTCAATATTGCGTATGAGCGTATTTTTGACCGCTTCCCCAAGATCCAGTGGACCGGGAAGCAGAAGATCTCCCCGGTGGTCCTGGTACATGCGATCTCTAGCCTCCCAGTGCACCTGTACGGTGGTGCTCGCCGCTAAGAAGCCTGCAAAACCTGAGTGGCGTGCCGGTCGTGGGAGTCTATTTTTCAGGACTCTTGCGGCTCGATCCAGTTGTCTGAACACGCTCATACAAGAAACGAGTCAACGCCTGTCGATCCTGCAGGTGCTCGTACGCAGTTGGTTCCAGTGCTTCGCCCACATCCACATGAACGGTGGTGTCGAAACGGCGCAACGCCTCGTGCATAAGCATGGCCATGCGCAGGGGTTCCGCGATGTGTGAGGCGATGTGGAAAGCCCGGCTGTTTTGACCATGGAAAAATACGGGGACTATGGTGGGTCGATAACGCAGTGCTAGCTTCGCGGCGAAAGTGGTCCAGGGCGCATCGCTGACTGTACCCAAACCAAAGCGGGTGGCCGTAGAGACCGTCCCTGAGGGGAACAGAATCAGGGGGATGCCGTTATTGAGCGCATCCCCCGCGAGTTGTTTGGTTCTTATATTGCGACGCTCAGCCTCCCGTGTGCCGGCAAAATCGATCGGTAAAAAGAAGGGCGCAAGATCACGATCCTGACAAAGTAGCGAGTTGATGACCACCCGGAAGTCACTCGTGAGCTCCGAAACCAGATTACAAAGAATCAGCCCGTCGAGAATGCCAAAAGGATGATTGGCGATGAACAGCAAGGGGCCTTTGCTATTGAGATGTTGAAGCGCCTGATGGTTCCCCTGTAGGTTTATACCGGTAATCGTGTGGGCCTCTCGAAAGAAGGTCAGGGGCGTCAGATTTTGGTCTTTGAGAGAAAAGTAATGCTTCTCCAAGCGGCGTCGCCCCAATAAAACCTCTACCGACTGGGTTACCCAGCGCCGCAACCAACTGTCCCCATCGTCAACGTAGGTAAGCCCGGGCCTGTCGCGCAGGTAGATTTCAAAAGCGGGATCAACTCGTGCTGTGGCTATGGTGGCTGTTGGGGACATTCCTGTCGCCGAGACTATTGTAGCCGTGGATTCACTTTCTGGTGATACATTCTGGAGGGTCATGGGCTTACGGGGCTTGCTGGCGAGTCATGCTTTTCCCAGACGGATCAGCCGTCTCGCTGCGAAAAACCCTATCACGCTACTCGCTCCAAAAAGCCCGTAGTAGATCTGAAAGCCCTGCTGGCCACTCCAGTTGGCGAGGGCCCAAGACTGCACCATCGGTACGTAGATGTCTGGGGTGTAGGCAAGCAGGCTAATAATGCCTACCGCAAGGCCCCGTGTGCTGGCTGACACGTCGCACTCGTCTAGGGTTGCCCAGAAAATACCTCGCACGCCGTAAGTGAACAGCCCGATCAGTAATACCATGGGGAACAAGACTGCTGCGCCGATTGTTTGCGGTAAAGAGGGCAGCAGTGCCAGTAGTCCGCCGGCAATCAGCATCAGAACTCCAAGGAACGGAATGACCCGAAAATAGTCCCCGATAAAGCCAGCCAATACGCCGCCGAGAGGGCGCATCCAGAGCCTGCCGACTGTAATCGCCCCAACAGTGACAGCACTCAATTGGAAGATCGACTCGAGAAGGCCCGCCAGGGAATAGGTCACCCAGAAAATCTGATAACCAATCAGAATAATGAGTGCCGCTAGCCAGATTTTTTGGTTGGTGAGGAGTTCTCTCAAATCCGTAACTAGCCCTGCCATGCCGTGACGGTTGGGGTTGGAGGGCGCTTCCATATGAGAGGTTCTGAGTGCGAAAAACAGAATCGGCGTAAAACCAATCGATACCAGTCCGTAGAACCAAATCACCGCGATCAACGATCCGCTGGTGCTTGCCTCCAGGGTGTTCAGAAAATAGGCAAATACGGCGAGACCAATGGTCGCCAATAGCGCTTCTATTAAGCCCCGGCCACTCTCCAGTAAGCCAAAGAAACGGCCTTGCTGATCGTGGGGGGCGAGGAGGGAGGTGCCTTTAATGAGGGCGCCCCATAGCGTCAGTCCACTGGTTAGCCCCCAACCGATAAAAATCAATTTAATCTGCGCGAAATCCGGGACGGTGCTGAGCCAGAGTGCGAGTAGGCCGGTACCCGCCATCGATATACTCATTAGCCAGCGGGTAGGGAATTTGTCCGACAACCATCCACTCGGGACATAGGTCAGGAAAAAAATGACTCCCATGATCGAGTGGCATTCGCCTAGTTGGGCACGGGTGATGTCGAAGGTCTCGAGCATCGATCCCTCAAAATTCTGACGCATGTAGACCACGGGGTAGATCGCCCCGCTGCCAATGATCAGAAGTAGTAACTGCAGATAGCGCTGCCTCAGGCTGGGTTTGGCCGGTTGTGTCTCTTGTTGTGCCGGTGTTGATTTCTCGATGGGTCCGTCCTCGCAGCTAGAATGTGCAGTTACAACCAGTTTACCTTGTTACCAAAGTTTAAATAGCGCGGTGCCGATAAACGTACCCAGTGCATATCCAAGCACACCAACCAATACTCCCGGGGTAATCTGGTCGCGCCAACCTTTGGCCGCTGCCATTGCGGGGGCGGTCGTTGCCCCCAAAATGGCTGCATTAGAGGCGGTCAACAGTTCGGGCAGCGTCAGCTTGCAGAGAAAGCCCAGACTCAGCAACACCGCCAGATGCACGGTGAGCAAGATGCAGACCAGGCCAACGAGTAGGGGTGCGACCGCAAGCATCGCGGGGATATCGGCCCCTGCAGCAATAGCCGCAAAAAAGACAAATGACAGGGCAATGCCCAACTCGAAAGCGCCGCTGAACCACCGGCGGGCATTCGGTACCAATGTGGCGACGATAAGGACCAGTCCGGTAAGGATGATGTAGCGCCATCCCGACAGGCCGAGCATCGATTCGATAACGTCGGTGATGGCAACCAGAGACAGGCTGGCGGCGATTCCCAGGCAGAGTGATGTGGCGGTGACCGGGTCTTCGGTGCCCAACTCATCGTTGACCACTTGATTTGGACCTTGTTTGATACTCGGGAAAAATCGGGCTATCGCAGCGACCCCAGGGATGAGTGCGATGAGGCTTAAATAGAGTGCGCTAAATAAATTATCTGCTGCGGTCGCCGCTGAGAAAAACGAGGCGTCCTGATTAAGCCCTGTGATTTCTCCCAGGGCCGCGTAGTTCACTGAGCCGCCGATGTAGGTTGAGGCAAACAGCCCTACGATGCCTGCTTCACGAGCCTCGATTGATAAGCTTGAGCCTGATCCAAGCGCGCTCAGATCCAACAGCAGCGCTGCGACGGTGACACCGGCAACTGTCCCGACAGTGGCCAGCAGAAACGCTGCCGTCGTGCGAGAGGCCTCCGTTACAATGCGTCGCAGGTCGGCCTGAAACAAAAAGAGTGGGATCAGCACGGGCACCAGATAGGTGAAAACAAAGCCATAAGCCGGGGCGCTATGGGGGATGATGTTCAAGTTACTCGCCGCGATTGCCCCAAGGATAACGATAACTGTACCTGTCACCTGTGCGCCAAGTCGGGTCCTGGCAAGCAGCATGGAGACTCCGGAGAGCACCATTAGCGCTGCGATGACGGCGATTGAGTTGTCTGCTGGAATTAGGGGCATGAAGATCAGGCTGCCTCTTTTTTATTTTATGGTGTGATCAACCACACAGTGTGGCTAATCCCCAGGCACGGTTAACCCCATAGCGCGGTTAAACCCATAGAAAGTTGTATTGATCAAGCATAGACGATGTCGGGTGATTCAGGCTAGGTTGTCAGTATGAATAAACAAGCAGACTGGCGTGACAGGATAGATAGTGCCCTTAAAGGCAATCGACGGGATGCGTACAGCCGCTACCTGCAGCTGGCTACTGTCGGGCTTGATGGGGCTCCCCGTTGCCGGACCGTCGTTTTTCGCGGATTTCAGGAAGAAGGTAATACGCTGCTGGCGATCACGGACGGACGCAGCCAAAAAGTGGCGGAAATAGCGCGAGACAGCCGCGCGCAGGTACATTGGTACTTTGTGAGGAGTCGCGAGCAATTTCGGATGGAAACCCGGATAACAACGGTAGATCTTGTGTCGCAGGAAAGTCTGGTTGCTGATGTGTGGTCCCGGCTGTCAGAGGCGGCTCGGGCGCAGTTTTTTTGGCGCCCACCGGGGGAGGCTGTCAATACTGGCGAATCAGTACCGCCGACAGAAAATCCTCCTGATAATTTTCTGGTGATGCTGATAGAGCCCCAGCAAGTGGATTACTTGTGGCTCGGTAAACGTCACCGGCGTGTCATCAGCGTGCGCTCCGGCGACACGTGGAGCGAGGGGGAGGTGAATCCATGAATAACTTGGGTATCAAACTCCCTGAATGGAAAACGTTGTGCTAGAGAACGATCTCCAAGAGGCCGCCGGCTTGCTTCAGGCTGGACATCATCAACAGGCTCTTGATGTTCTTGCAGCACTCAAGGCGATGGGGAGCGAGTCTGCCGACTATTGGCAGCTGCTGGCGCTGGCGCACAAAGGGCTCGGTCAACTTGGCGAGGCGGAAGCAAGTTATCTCAAAAGCCTAGAGCTAAATTCCCAATCTCATGTAATCACTAATCTCGCTAATCTGTATAGACAGCAGGGACGACTTGATGAGGCGGAGAATCGCTACAAGGAAGCCCTGCATGCAGAGTCCAAGAATGTGCCGGCGCTCATTAACTATGGCCAGCTACTCATGGACGGGAAGCGGTTTGAAGCCGCGGCTGACCGATTCTCTGTTGCCCTTGAATGTCGCCCCGGGCATGTCAATGCGCGAATTGGTCTTGGGCAGGCGCTGCAACACTTAGGTGATCAACAAGGCGCCGTAGGGCTGTTTCAGGATGTGCTCTCTGACAACGCCGACAACGCTGCGGCCCTGAATGGCTTAGGGATCTCCTTGAAGACCATGGGATACGCGGATGAAGCCGTGCTGACGCTCCAGCGGGCACATGAACTAGCGCCCAACTCTGCCGATGTGCTCCTCAACCTTGCCAGTGCCTTGGCTCTCGCCGATCGCTCCGAGGAGGCTGTGGCGGCTTATGAAGCCATGTTGGTGCAGGAGCCGGACAACCCCGAATTTCACCATTACTTTAATGGTTATCTTGGTGTCATTGGCCATCCAGATTATCTCGAGACCTACCGTCAGGCGCTTCAGCGTAATCCCGCTGACGCGGAGTTTGCCGTGCCACTCGCACGAAAGTTGTTGCTCGAGGGAAGGGGGGAAGAGGCGCTCGACGTTCTTTTCCGATCCTTGGAAGTGGGAGGAGAGGTCGAGAGACTGAATCGCGAGATCAGTTACGTCCAGCGTGAGCAGGGTCAGTTTAAGCAGGCTCTCGAGCATGCGATGGCGGCACGAGATAAAAACCCCAACCCTGCCAGCGAGCGGGAACTGGCTACTGTACTGATGGCTGCTGGGGCTGACTATGAGGAAGCTCTGACGCTTCTACGCTCCCTGGTAGAGCGCTTTCCCGAGGACCAGGGGTTGTGGGCGCTGTTTGCCACGGCCTTACGGTATGTGGGTTGCGAGGATGAGTACCACGTCTTGGTCGACTACGACAAGATGATTCAGGTGCGTGAGATAGCCACGCCTGAGAAATTCGATACCCGTGACGAGGGGCTAGCTTTTTTTCGCGAATCCTTGCTGCGTCTTCACACCACGCAACGCCATCCGGTAGAGCAATCAATGGTTTACGGGACACAAACCCTTGATGATCTCTTCAGCCGTCGGGATTCCGCCATTCAGCAGTTGACAGAGGTGTTGGGTGATCAAATTTTGGCCGTGCTATCGGCGATGCCCCAGAGTGATTCTCATCCCTTGTATCGTCGCAACACGAGGAGATTTCGGTTTTCTGATTCCTGGTCGGTGCGTCTTTGGCGTGACGGCTTCCACAAAAACCACTTTCACTCACAGGGATGGTTAAGCAGCGCTTTTTATCTCACCGTGCCCGATGCAGTTGATCATGGAGGTGAAGGCTGGATCAAATTCGGGGAGCCCGGCTTTAACGCACGGGCATCCCTTTCAGCAGACTACTGGGTGAAGCCCAAAGAAGGCTCACTGGTTGTCTTTCCTTCGTATCTTTGGCACGGCACCGAGCCCCTGAAAACCGCCAGTGAGCGCGTGACCGTGGGGTATGACATTCTCCCGGCAGCCCGGATTCAGGAATAGCAACTCGGGAATAACAGCTCAGGAAATACGGCGCTCAATACCCTTCCAGTAGGGTTCACGTAGGACTGTCTTTAGAATTTTGCCCGAAGGATTACGGGGCAGGGCGTCAATCAATTCAAGACGCCGGGGTATTTTGTAGCCTGCCAATTTGTTACGACAAAATTCAACCATGCCATCCACATCAACAGTCTCGCCAGGTTTCATCGCAAAAAAAGCGAGTAAAGCCTCTCCATAGGTTTCATCGGGCACACCAATCACGGCTACTTCAACTACCCCAGGGAGACCAGCGAGAACATTTTCGACTTCCACGGGGTAGATATTCTCGCCGCCGCTCACGACCATGTCCTTCAGTCGGTCCCGCAGATAAACGTAGCCCTCATCGTCCATAAAACCGGCATCTCCGGTAAAGACCCACCCATCTCTGATAGTGGTCTCGGTGGCCTCCAGGCGGTTGTAGTACTCCACCATGTTGCTGGCGGAGCGGAGACAGATTTCTCCGGTCTCGTTTGCGGGCACCCGGCGACCATCGCCGTCGACAATCTTGACCTCATTGCCTGCGCAGGCTCTTCCGCAGGAGGTGAGTAGCTCGGGTTTCTCGCGTAAGGCTCGTTCGTGATCTTCAGGAGGAAGAGCGATGACCGTACCCGTCGTTTCGGTCATGCCATACACCTGGCTGAAGTCGCAGCCAAAGACCTCCATCGCCTCCTCTAGCAGACTCACGCTGATCGGCGATGCGCCGTAGGCGATCAACTTGAGTGCGCTAAAGTCATAGTCGCGCACATTTGGCACCATCTTGACGATAGCTTGAATCATGGCGGGTACCATAAACATCGTGGTGACCTGCTCGTTCTGGATGGCTGTGACGACCCGGATAGGATCAAAAGCCTCATGCATCAAGTTATTACAGCCCTGAGCGAGGCCGATATAAACCACGCCCATGCCACCAATGTGAAATAAGGGCGCGACGACCAAGCATACGATACCGGGACCATAAAGGTTGTCGTTGGAAATCGCCATCATGTTAGTCAGGGAGCTCAGGTTGCGGTGGCTTAGTACAGCACCCTTTGGTTTTCCTGTAGTGCCACTGGTGTAAAGCTGCAGTACTGGGCTCGACTCATGGAGGAACAGATCTCTCTCGACCGGAGTCACTTGTTGTTCAAGCACATCGGCCAGTTTCTTCTTGGCGTCTGGTCGCGCTGCGATGAGCCGCGTGGGCTGCTCGCGGCTGGAAAGGGTCTCTGTGATGACCTCGTCAATACTGTTTTCCGTGACAACCAGCACCGTAATTTGTGCATCGTCCAGCACGAAGGCAAGTTCAGCAGGGGCGAGGCGAAAATTGGCAGAGACGGTGACGGCGCCAATACGACTCGCACCAAGAAGTACCGCGAGATGGGCCGCAGAATTTAACCCGAGAACTCCAACGCGTTCACCCTCCTGAACGCCCATGTCGAGGAGGGTCTGGGCGACCGCGTGGGATCGCTCCACCAGTGTTTTGTAATCCCACTGGTAATCAGTGGCGGCGAGTGCAGGAGAGTGGGGACGACGTGCGGCGTGATAATCGACTGGTTGATGCAGAAGCATGGTTTATCTCTTTTTATTTATGGTTTCTGGGTCGAGCTTTCCAAGCTCCTCACAGATCCTACCCAGAAACCTACAAAAAAGGCACCCGAAGGTGCCTTTGGTAACGCGAATTGGTGTTAGCCGCCGGCACATGTAACGGGGTTTAACGGATCACACACGCCGTCTCCCTCCTCAACAGGATCCTCCACCTCACAGCCATAGGTTGTCACAGTGGTAGAGCCGTTGGGCAGTGTAAGCAGGAACGAGATTTGGTCGGGGTCTGCCGTTGGCTCCTCGCCATCTGCAGTACTTACAGCAAAGGCTACGGCAAAGGCGCCAGCGCGATTCGAATCACCAATGGTGGGCGCGGGTGTCAGGACATCACAACGACCGCTGCCCTCGTAACTGATGGACGACCCGACGGGTGGCGGATTGTTGAAAATATCCGCTACATACAGAATGTAGATCTCGTCCCCGTCAAGCGGGTCGCGACTGTCGGGCTCATTGCGCTCATCAGCCTCGATCACTAGCAAATCAAAGGCGCCGGCATCTCTGAATGACATCACCAATACGACTGAATCCCTAACGCTAAGCAGGTCTCTGGAGCAGCCTCCTGTCTGGGCTAGGGAATCGGGACAGAGTACGCCGTTGTAGAGACCGTCTGGCAGTGAAGATCCTGCGGGAGCTTTTGGAGTGTCGTTAAGGTCGTAGACTCCGTTGGTATTGAAATCAACGAAATCTTCATCAAAGCCCGCCTTGCACAAATCATCGTCCGTAATAGGATCGTCACATCCCGCTCGCTGGCTGGGCGTATGAACGCCATCCTCGTTGTCGTCCCTGAAGGCCTCGGGAAGGTTGGTCCAAAATTCTCCGGCATCATAGAGTCCGTTGCCATTGCTATCGACAAAGGACTCTTCTCCTATGGTGGTCACCAGAATCGTTGATCTTCCGCCGCGAGGATAGCCGGGCGGGTTAACCGAAGGTGCTGCAAGATCATCGGGGCAGGGACCGCGACTCTCATTATGGGACGGACAGTCATAATTCCAAGAGTCGCCACTGATCCACCGCGTACCTCTGATAGTGATAGGGTCGGCATAGGCAGGTAGCCTTGGCGCCTGGCTAGTCCAGTTCACGGTGCAGGCACCGTCTTTGGTAACACAGCTACCCAAGATCGATCCGAACTCGGTGGTAAATACTGCCTGCGTGTTGTCCGGCGCGGGGTTGTTGTATTTGTCTGCCATCCGAACCGTGATGTCTGTGTCTATACCATCGGTATCAAAGGCACCTTCGATATTGAGTGTGCCTGCGGATACGCTAATAGAGTCCTGATCCGGCAGCCCTGTCGTGATGACCAACTGGGTGGTGGTAGTTTGTGGTTCGTTCGATTCCCGCTGATCGTTGTCATTCAAATCGATATAGGCTGACACCCTGACCGAGGTAGCAACATTCCCGGAGAGAAGTTCCGCCACGGCAATGCCATCCAAATCGGTACGATCTGTTGCGAGTCGGGATCGTCCGAGCGACTCATCCTCGTCGGAGGGATAGTCGCAAATTGATTCCCCTTCACAGGCTAGAGCCACTCCACCTACATAGGTGGAGAGAGAAAAATTAACCCGGGCGTTACGAATCGGATTGCCGTCTAGGTCTGCAACGATAAAGCGGACGGTCGATTTTTCGGGCAGGCCCGACACATTGCCGGTTTCACGAAGACCTATTATTGGCGGCAGTGCCTCAATAAAGCTGATGCTCTCAGCCTCCAGCGGCGCAATGTCGATCGTGCCTGTTGCGATAGCACCAGTAGAATTGAGGGTGGCGGTGATGTCATCAGGTCCCGAACACCCCGCCGCCGTATAAGACACTGTGATTTGAGAAATGACGTTAATGGGATTTTCTGGCGTCAGTGTAGCCAGGTCGCTGTATATGCAATCCGATGTGATGGTGATGGTTTCGGCAGTGCTAGTCCGCTCGTTGTTCTCATCAACTACCGCAAGTGTGAGCGCTGCGGTTCCTGTTGGCGAAAGTTGTTCTGCGGGTTCTATTTTGATAGCTCCTTCGATGAAGGTGCCATCATCAAAATAACCAAGCTTGCGGGTGGCCTGCACCACGTTTAATGCCAATGTCTCTGATACCGTGCCCCCGGCCAGCACCGCGGAGACGCTCACCGTGTAAGGCCCTACTCGATCGCCCACAGTGACTTGAAACGTTGCCATCCCGTTTTCATCGGTTAGGGCGTTACCAGAGTCCGGCAAAATGGTGCCCAGCTCGCCAATGTCTACCGACACAATCTGGAAGACAGCTGGGGATGAGGTGCGCTGATCTTGGACTTCAACAACCAACTCGATGGATTCCGAGGTACTCGCAGTAGTGATCTCTTCGCCGTCACCGTCGAGGAAGTAAGAGCTGAGCGTGTAGGGTAAAGACGTGGTTACCTCGAAGTTTAGTGATGCGGAGAAGCTCTCGTCTCCCACGGCGTACTCAGCGGTGAGCGTGCCGGCGCCGTCAACGCCGTCAGGTATCACGCGAAAAGTGGCCCGACCATCGCTGTTGGTAAGTGCAGTCCCTGATTCGGGGACGATTGCGCCTATGGTCGTCGTGAGGGAAATGATGCCCTCCTGAATCGGTGCCCCCTGCGCATCGGTCAACGTCACCGAGGCATAGCCCGGTGTCAGAGGATCTACGCGGGTGATGGGTGCGCCAGTTTCATCGGTTAACGTGATCGTGAGTGTGGGCAGGGCGACGTCGATATTGAAGTTCAGCGTTGCCTCAGCAGACCCGCCGGGCGCTTCCGCGGTCGCGGTCAGGGTGGCTGCACCCGCGCTTGTTCCGGCGGTGATCGTAAACTGGGCAACACCCTCGGCATCAGTGGTCACCGCGCCGCCCGCCGGGGCTATATCCACCCCGGTTCCGGTTACGGTCACAACCTCACCGACGACAACCTCGTCGGTTCCCTCTTTCGTCAGGAGGGTCGTCAGTGTGGCGGTATCACCTGATGCAAGCGAATCGACGGCATTGCTGTTGTCATCCGTCAGAGAAAGAGTGATCTCCCAAGAATCGGGGTCGCCATTGGGGTTGCCTCCCAAAAAGCCGCCGCTGCCGGTGCCGTCGCCGCTGCCACCGCAGCTGACCAGCGCCGTGGCTAGCAGTGAAGTCAATATCAATCGGGTTGTCCGTAACCATCGATGTGTCATCGTGCTATCTCCCTATAGTTACCCTGCGGGTCATCAGATCGATACTACTAACCATACCACGGGATTTGGCTCAAAAGTGTGGCCAAATACACGCGGGAAAAATGAAAAAATAATGCTATTTGGGGTATCTGGCAGCGCTGTAGAGCCCTCTTAGGGGGCCCACTTCTGCTACGCTTGTGGCCATGGATCAAAGCACGCCAGCGCACGACGATTCTCGTAGATTGAGCATCTCAATCGTACTGTACCGTGGGGATTTGGATCACCTGCGAGCCACCCTACGTGGGGTCCGGGATGCTCTGTCCTCGTCCATCCTTGACACTCGGATCTATGTGGTCGACCAGAGCCTAGACGACGCCTACAGCGTTGCTTGCAAAAGCTTGTGTACTCAACTTTTTCGGGGTGTCTCTGTCGACTGGGACTATATGCAGCTTGATAGCAATGCGGGATACGGAGCTGGTCACAATGCCACTCTCGAGCGTGATCTCGGTGAGTATCATTTGATTCTCAACCCGGACGTAGAGCTACCTCCCAATTGGTTGGAAGAGTCTTTGGAATTTCTTGATACTCAGCCGGACATCGTTCTTTTTGGCACGCGGGCTACAAATAGTCAGGGTGATGAGGAATATCTGGCCAAGCGCTATCCGACAGTGTGGGTGCTGCTCCTTCGGGCCTTCGGAGCGACGTGGCTAAAAAATCGGTACAGAGATCAACTGCACCACTACGAGTTGCGTGATCTGGCAGCGGAGCCAGTGGCACAGGAGGTCCCTCTGTTGTCCGGTTGCTGTCTATTGACCAGAACCGATGCTCTCAGGGCCGTGCAAGGATTCGATGAGCGGTTTTTTTTGTATTTTGAGGATTACGATCTGGCTATGCGTATGCGGGATCTTGGACGAGTGGTACGCTTCGGTGCGCTGCAGTTTGTCCATCATGGAGGTAAGGCGTCCAAAAAAGGCTGGCGGCATATTTTATGGTTCACGCAAGGCGGCATTCGGTTCTTTTCTCGTTGGGGTTGGCGCTGGGTATGACTACCTTGATAAAAGCGTCAGGCATGAATGATTGGGACAATAGATAACGTGGAAGAAATTACAACGACCTCTGAGGCTCGCGAGCAACGCCGGCGTCAGACCTTGAGTACTTTGGGCATCGAGCCGCTGGTCAGCCGATTTGACGCGCCCAACGGCAAGGCATCGGTTCGCTTTGTTGAACCTGATGTGACTCCAGCAGAAAATTTGAACCCGGATGTCGCTGTTGGGCAGGAGCCTGTGGAGGCAGGGCAGCAAGGGGCGGTCAAATCTAGATTTGCCGGGCAAAAAAAGCGGCAAGATGTATCAAGAAGCCGCGCAGGCAACCCAGCTCAAAGCCCACAGCAAGCCCCGCAAATGCAGCAGGCCCCGCAAACAGAGTCCCCCGCGATTCAGCTCAAGGAACCCCGTCAGGTGGATGCAGTTGCCTTCCATCTACTGCTGGTCAGCGCAGGGGAGTGGTTATGGGTTGAATTGCTGGAGGATGGGTTATTGCATAAGGAGCAACTAGCCCTTGTCCATAATATGGCCATTGCTGTCAGCGATGCGTCAGCGGATTTAGTACATCGACAATTTGTGTGGCCCATGGCGGAGCATCCGCATCTGCCGCGGGATGCGGTGGCTGCCAGACAAAGCGTTGGGGCACAGCTCGAGCGAATCGGTAAAGAAACTCCGTATCGAGGCATAGTGTTGATGGGCGAGGCCGTATCCCAATGGGTTAGCGAGGAGCTTCATCCTGGGGCAGTTGTCATCCCATCCACTCGGCAGATGCTTCAGACCCCCACGATAAAGCGCGACGCATGGAGCGTGTTGAAGCCACTTTCACAGGCTGCCGACGCCAAGACAGGCGATTAGCCCCAGTGGCTGACACAGCCTCTGCGCACATAATCCGTCCATTGAAATCCGGCGATCAGTCGCAGTTGGGTGATCTGTATGCGAGCACAGCTGGTCCCTCACTCGATTTTCTGATGACCCTAGGGCAGCAGCCGACCACCTGCTGTTGGGTGCTGCGGGGCGAGGCCTCTGTAATTGGAGCGTGTTGGTTTGCCTGCGTGCAAGGAGAGGCAGAGCTGATTGATTTTCTCATTTCCCCCAAGCACAGGCGCCGGGGATTTGGAGCTCTTTTGTTGACGGGTTGTCTGGAGCAGTTAACGGAAGATGCAGTGTTCAGCTGTCATCTGGAGGTTCGTCGCTCGAATAAAGCGGCCATCGGGCTGTATCACAAAGCAGGATTTATCACGGTGGGTGAGCGACCCAATTATTACCATGGTAACCCAGAAGCCGAGGATGCCATCCTTATGCGCTGGCAAGCTGATGAGAGACCTGTACACCTGTGAATATTTTGGAGACGGATCAGTGGTGTTTGCTGTTGCCCCCCGAGTGGATAGCCGAGCGGGACGACGATATTGTGCATATCACCGACCGAGACGAGGTAGGGGAGTTGGAAATCACCACCCTGTGCAGCGACACGGGCGCGATCGCCATCCACGACCTAAAATCGATGGCGCTTGAGGAGTCTCCGGAAGTCGGCCAGTGGGAGCCGGCTTTCTTGGGGGCTTTCGAGGGTGTCAGTGGCGAGTTTGTTGAGGATGGAGCAGCGATTACCGAGTGGTATGTCGCCAAAGAATCGGTTCTTCTCTACATTACCTACCTCTGCGATGAAGAGGACGCTGGTATGGATCTGGCGGCTGTCGTCGACATGCTCTCGACGTTGGTGCTCGGTGATTCGCCGCCCGCATAGACCTCAGGAGATCTTACCCGTCACCCGAACCCGCTTGCTACCTGCCACCACAGGCGCGGCGGCACGTGCTGTTCGTTGCCTTGCCCTTTCGTCCCATTGATTTTTCCCGGCGATCAAAAAGCCGGTAACGATAAATGCGCCGGGAGGCAAAATCGCAAGAAGCAACTTTGGATAGTCCTCTGATATGACCCAATGCCAGGCTCTCGCCTGCTCGCCAAAAAGCAACTGCATATTGGCAAATAGGCCGCCAGTACCAAGCAGTTCACGAATGGCACCGAGTGCAACGAGCACCAGCCCAAATCCCAGGCCCATAATAAAGCCGTCATAAACGGAAGGGAGCACCGGATTTTTGGCGGCGAACGCGTCGGCACGGCCAAGAATCACGCAGTTAGTTGTAATCAGCGGCAGAAAAATACCCAGAATTTGGTACAGCTCATAGGTGTATGCCTGCATTAAAAGTTCGATCGCGGTCACGGCAGCGGCGATGATCATGACAAAAACCGGGAGACGAATGGTGTCAGAGACTACGTTGCGCACCAGCGACACGCAAAGATTTGAGGTGGTGAGAACAAATAGGGTGGCCACCGCAAGCCCGAGCGAATTGACCACCGACGCCGAAACAGCCAGCAGTGGGCAGAGTCCAAGCAGCTGCACCAGAGCCGGGTTGTTTTTCCATAGGCCGTTTAGGGTCAGGGTTTTGTATGACACGCTACTCAAGGCCCTCTTCCTCCTCCACCCCAAATAAGGCGTCTCTGTTGACGCCAGTATATTCAAGCGCTTTCCTGACAGCGACCACCACGGCGCGAGGGGTCACCGTTGCGCCCGTGAACTGGTCAAACTCGCCCCCGTCTTTTTTTACCAGCCAGCGACCTTTTGCAGGCGCTAGTAGGGAGGTGTCGTTAAAGCTGAGAACCCAGTCTGATTTTTTTAAATCGATAGCGTCACCCAATCCCGGCGTTTCCCGGTGTGACACCACTCGCACGCCGGCGATGCGGCCGGACGCTGAAATGCCAACCAGCATGTCAATATCTCCACTATAGCCATCTCGGGCAGTAGCAGGGAGTATCACTCCCACAGTGGTATCGCCCTGGCGCGCGACAAACCCCCGACGGTCTTCCCTAAGACCTAAAAGCGCTGCAGTGGACGGCACTGTAAAGAAGTCCTCGACCATGTCGTTGTCGTGGGTATCCTTAGGAAATATCTCGAGTAACTGCCGCGCCTCTGCCGCCCGGATTGATCGGGCGATATCTTCTCGGGTCTGCATCCACGTTGCCGCGATCAAGACCCCTGTTACGGTAGCAAACACACCCAGCAGCAGGCCGTTGCGAGAGATGGCGGCCAGTAGACTCACAGATCGTCCTCTTTGACAGGCTTGGACCCATAGACTGCAGGCTGGGTGTACTGATCAATGAGCGGCGCGGCGAAATTTAGAATCAGGACCGCAAAGGCAACCGCGTCGGGGTAGTTACCGTGCACGCGAATGAGATAGATGAGTACGCCAATGAGCGCACCAAAAATAAGTCGGCCTTTGTTGGAGACTGCTGAACTGACAGGATCGGTGATGATGAAGAAAGCGCCGAACATGGTGGCACCACTCAGCCAGTGCAGAAGCGGTGATCCCCCGCTCTCCGAGCTTCCACTGTCGAACCCGATAGCCGCGCATACGCCAAGAGCCACTAGTAATCCCACCGGCGCGTGCCAGGTGAAAATCCGCTTGTACAGGAGCCAGACACCGCCCACCAGAAACGCGATGTTGACCCATTCCCAGCCGACACCCGCCCAGAGGCCAAACTGGGGCTTCTGGGCCTGGAGATCTGCCATTAAAAGTCCCTGATTTTGGCGCAACACATCGAGAGGGGTGGCCATGGTGACGCCGTCGTAGGTTGCGGGGCTAATGAACGCCGTTAATGCGCCCATGATCCCCGGGATTTCACCCAATCCACGGGGCGCTTGCCAGGTCGACATTTGTAGCGGGAAGGAGATAAGCAGGATTACATACCCCACCATTGCGGGATTGAAGGGGTTGTAACCCAGCCCGCCGAATACATGCTTCCCAAGGATGACAGAGGAGAAAATGCCCGTGGCAACCAGCCACCAGGGGGAATAAGGCGGGAGTGCAATGCAAAGCAGGGTTGAAGTCACCAGTACGCTGTAGTCCTTGAGATAAGGCGTAGGACTGCGATCTCTGAGTGCCAATGCCCCCGCTTCGAAGGCAAGCGCGAGAGCGCCCCCGACAGCAATATTGACCAGAGTGCCGGGCCCAAAAAACCAGGTCAACGCGATAACGCCCGGTAGGGTAGCAACCAGCACGGTCTGCATGATCCCTGCGGTGGACATGGGCCCGTGGCCGTGAGGGGACGTTATTTTAAGAAAGCTCACGAATCGGCATCCGGTACCGCGGATGGTGCTTCATCGGCGGCCTGTTTCTTCGCCTTAGCCCGCGCGATGGCGGCAGCGATGGGATCATCGTCAGCGTCGGTATCCGCCTTTTTTTGGGCCGCGGCGCGACGGGCAGCCCGCTGAGCTTCCCGAGCCGCCAGTTCCCGCTCCACCCGCTCCTGACGCGCCTCAAAGCGCTCTCTTGATCGATCCGATCGGATTTTTTCGGCGCGAGCATCGATGATGCTGCCTTTAGCTGCACGATAGTATTGAACAAGGGGAATGTGGCTTGGGCAGACCCAGGAGCAGGCACCGCACTCGATGCAATCAAAAAGATGATGCTTTTCCAACTGTTCCTGATCTTTGGCCCGGGCGTACCAGTAAAGTTGTTGCGGGAGCAGCGAGGCTGGACAGGCTTCCGCACAGTGTCCGCAGCGTATGCAGGCTTGAGCGGGGGGCGGCGTGGGAAGCTCTTGCTCAGTTGGTACCAGAACACAGTTAGTGGTCTTTATTACCGGAACATCGCTGTTCTCCAAGGCAAAGCCCATCATAGGACCACCGTGAATTAGTCGACGGTTGTTGCTTGGATCAAATTCGGTTACTGCGAGTAAATGGCTGATCGGTGTGCCCAGTCGCACGCGGTAGTTGCCCGGCTTTCCAAGGGCTTCTCCCGTCAGAGTAACGATTCGCTCGGTGAGGGGTTTGCCTTCTAAAATTGCGGCATGCACTGCTACAGCGGTACCGGGATTTTGACAGACGATTCCGAGGTGAGCAGGAAGCCCGCCGCTCGGAACCTGCTTGCCGGTCAGTATTTCGATGAGTTGCTTTTCACCACCCGACGGATACTTGGTAGGGAAGGTCATAACATCGCGTTGACACTCACTTTCGCTCGCCGCGACTGCATCATGCATGGCGGTAAGCGCGGTGGGCTTGTTGTCCTCGACCGCGAACAAAATTTCTTTTGCACCGACTATATAGGCGAGAATCTCAGCACCTGCAACGATTGAAGGAGCATCGATTTGCATCAGCGTGTCATCGGAGCTGATGTAAGGTTCACACTCGGTGCCATTGATGATGAGGGTGTCGATAGATTGACCCGGGGATCCATTAAGTTTGACGGCGGTAGGAAATCCAGCGCCTCCCATGCCGGCGATCCCAGCCCCGCTGATCGCTTCAATTAATTTGGTCCGATCTGTCGCGCGCCAGTTAGAGATACCCGTAAACGTCAGCCAGTCATCCTCGCCGTCGCACTGTAATTCAATACACAGATTGGTCATGCCAGAGGGGTGGGGCACCGGTCGATCTTCAATAGCTGTAACGATTCCCGATGTGGGGGCGTGTAGCGAGACGCTCATCGGGCTCTCGGCGAGAGCGAGAAGTTGTCCTCCTTTGACCGCTTCGCCGACGGCAACAACAGCCTCAGGCTGTCGACCAATGTGTTGTGAGAGAGGAAGCACCAGCTTGTCGGGGATGCCTGCATCCAGCAGTTTTCCAGGCGCCGCGAGGGCCTTGGCTTCGTCGGGGTGGATGCCTCCGTGAATGGCGTGAGCCGATCTCATGCCGCAGCTCGGTCAGACGCGATGATGTTGTCGCTGGGTAACTCCCAGCGCCAATGCTGTATGCCGGTCTTGCGTTCGATCATATCGATGCAGTCAACAGGGCAGGGATCTAGGCATAGATCACATCCTGTGCACTCATCTGCAATTACCGTATGCATCACTTTGGCGGCGCCAAGAATCGCATCTACAGGACAGGCCTGAATACACTTGGTACAGCCTATGCACTCGGCTTCCCGTATGAAGGCTACTTTAGGTGCCTTTTCCTCGCCATGCTCGGCATCGAGGGGCATGGATTCCACGTCCAGTAGGTCCGCCAGAGCATCAATTGTTTCCTGGCCACCGGGTGGACACTTGTTAATTACATCACCCTCAGCAATCGCCGCTGCATAAGGCTTGCAACCGGGATAACCGCACTGGCCACATTGTGTTTGCGGCAGGATCTGATTGATTTGGTCAGCAAGGGGATTCCCCTCGGTGCGAAAACGAATAGAGGCGAAACCGAGTATCGCGCCGAAGGTGATACCCAACCCCAGAAGCGCAATGAGAGCGGCCAGCACCGGCTGTGTGTCAACCAGACTCATACCAGACCTGCGAAGCCCATAAAGGCTAGTGACGCCAGTCCTGCGGCAATCATGCCGATGGCAGCGCCCTGAAAAGGTAAGGGTACGTCTGCCACCGCGAGGCGCTCGCGCATGGCGGAAAAGAGCACGAGTACAAGGGAGAAGCCCACCGCAGCGCCAAACCCGTAGAGCAGGGACTGGCTAAACGTATGTGCCTTGTTGATATTCAGAAGGGCAACACCGAGCACGGCGCAGTTGGTTGTAATCAGAGGGAGGTAAACCCCTAGAACCCTGTGAAGTAGGGGGCTGGATTTTCGCACCACCATCTCGGTGAACTGCACCACAACGGCGATGACCAGAATAAAACTGATTGTTCGCAGGTAAGTGAGATCAAGGGGCACGAGCAGCCACGTGTAGGTCAGGTAACTGCAGGCGGAGGCGAGTGTTAGCACAAAGGTGGTCGCGGCCGACATGCCAATGGCTGTCTCGAGTTTGTTAGACACGCCCATAAACGGACACAGACCCAAAAACTGGACCAGAACAAAATTGTTTACCAGCACCGTCCCCACGAGAAGCAGTGCGTATTCGGCCAACATCGTTGACTCCACAATCCCCCGCAACCCCAATATTGTAATGGAAGCGAGGCTCAGACAGTACCGGTTTGTGGTATTCCTGGAGGGCGGTTATCGATTGGCTAGGAAACTTTTCCTGCCGCGACCATGGCATCGACGTTGTCAGGATCGACCCGCTGCAAAAGTGGTTTGAATTCCTCGAGCCTGTGGCCAAGCAGGGGAGTTTGAAGTTGATGCCAGTCAGTGTTGACCTGAAGGAAAGCTTCGGCTCGCTCGGCCATACCCGGCAATACCGGCTTTAAGTAGGTCATAAGTGCCCGGAATAAATTTATTCCTACTGAGCAGACCGCCTGAACATCAGCGATTTGCTCGGGATCCTTTGCCATCACCCAAGGCTTTTTGTCGTCGATGTACTGGTTGGCACGGTCGGCGAGTGCAATGATGTCCCGCATGGCCTTACCGAATTCACGATTCTCATAGAGCTCGGCAATGCTGTCACCAGCGTCGATAAAGCTCTTAACGAGATCCGACTCGGCGCACTCCTCGCTCAGTGTGTTATCGAAATTCTTGCGCAGAAAGCCTGCGCAGCGACTGGCAATGTTGACGACCTTTCCGACCAGATCGGAATTTACCCGTTGCACAAAATCACTGAGGTTCAGGTCAAAATCATCTACGCCAGCTGATAGCTTTGCCGCGAAGTAGTACCTCAGATGTTCCGGGTCGAGGTGCTCGAGATAGGTGGATGCCTTGATAAAGGTCCCCCTGCTTTTGGACATCTTGGTGCCATCAACGGTTAAAAATCCGTGAGCAAAGATAGCCGTCGGGAGCCTTAGCCCCGAGGCTTCCAGCATGGCGGGCCAGAAGAGGCCGTGGAAATTGACAATATCTTTGCCGATAAAATGATAGAGCTCGGTCTGGCTATCGGGCTGCCACCAGGCATCAAAGTTTTCGCCGCTCTTTGCGCAGTATTGTTGGAAGCTTGCGATGTAACCGATGGGAGCATCCAGCCAGACATAGAAATATTTGTCGGGGTATCCCGGAATTTCGAAACCAAAGTAGGGTGCGTCGCGACTAATGTCCCAGTCTTGAAGACCCGCTTCAATCCACTCCCCCAGCTTGTTGGCAACGGGCGGTTGAAGGCTGCCGCTACGGGTCCATGTTGTGAGCAGTTCAGTAAAGTCTGCTAGCGTGAAGAAAAGATGGTCAGAGGCTCTGTCTACGGGTGGGTTTCCCGACAAAGCAGAGACGGGATCGATAAGATCTGAAGGCGCGTAGGTGGCGCCACAGGCTTCGCAGTTGTCACCGTATTGATCCGTAGCCTTGCAGCGTGGACAGGTGCCTTTGATGAACCGGTCTGCCAGGAAAAGACCCTTTTCTTCATCATAGGCCTGAATGATTTCTCGAACGCTGATGTGACCTGCGGCGTCGAGCTTTTGAAAGATACTCTCGGACCACCGTCGATTCTCTTCGCTGTGAGTGGAGTAATATTCGTCGAAGCGGATGAGGAAGCCCGTGGAGTCCCGCAAATGATCAGCTTTTACGGCGTCGATATGAGCCTCGGGGGTTACCCCGGCCGCCTCGGCGGAGAGCATGATGGCGGTGCCGTGAGCATCATCGGCGCACACGTACAGACACTGATGGCCTCTGGATCGCTGGAACCGAACCCAGATATCGGTTTGCACCTGCTCAAGCATATGACCCAGATGAAGCGGTGCATTGGCATAGGGAAGTGCTGATGTGACCAATATCTTTCGCGCGTCGCTTGTCATCAGAATCGTCAGGTGGGTGATAGAGGGCGGGGAGTTTAACGGATCGGGGCCGGAGTTTCATGCCGTCGGGGCCTATCGCGGGTATACTCCTCGTCTTTCTTGGTTTTAGTTCATTTGACGGACAGGGGTCGAGGACCGATGCAGAGTCGGATTACTCATATTGTGGCGGTAGCTTCCGGAAAAGGGGGCGTTGGAAAGTCGACGGTGGCGATGAATTTGGCCGTGGCCCTCAGCCAGCGAGGGAAAGCGGTAGGGCTGCTGGATGCGGATATTTATGGTCCCAGCCAGAAGCGCATGCTCGGCGTGGCGGAGGACGTCGTGCCTGAGCAGATTGATGAAAAGCGTCTTGGGCCCGTTTCTATCCACGGTGTAAAGGCGATGTCCATGGGCTTTCTGACCGACGAGAAGACCGCGATGGTCTGGCGAGGTCCGATGGCCAGCGGTGCTCTGGTGCAGTTGCTCGATCAGACCGAGTGGGGAGACCTGGACCTGCTCTTGGTGGATATGCCACCGGGCACTGGCGATATTCAGCTGACTCTCGCCCAGAAGGCAGCTCTGGCAGGAGCGATTATCGTCACGACCCCTCAGGACATCGCCTTGATTGATGCCTGGAAAGGTATCGAAATGTTTCGCAAAGTACAGGTACCTGTTCTTGGGGTGGTAGAAAACATGTCTACCCATGTTTGTAGCGCCTGCGGCCACGAAGAGCCTATTTTTGGTCATGGGGGTGCAGATCGGCTCGCCACCGATTACGACGTAGACGTACTCGCCAGACTGCCCTTGTCTCTGGCTGTGAGGGAGAGCGCTGACGCGGGAAGAGCCATGGTGATGTCCCAGCCGGACTCGACCGAAGCTCAGCTTTTTTTGCAAATTGCCGACGGGCTAGTGAGCAAATTGGACGAGGCGAACGTACCAACAGCGCCTACCATCACGATGGGCGATGATTAGCCAAGTGTTAGGGAGAAGATAACGTGACGATTAAATCCGATGGCTGGATTCGGCGAATGGCCGAGGAACATGGAATGATTGAGCCTTACGAGCCCGGTCAAGTCCGACAGCAGGGAGATCAGCGATTGATCTCTTATGGCACTTCGAGCTACGGATACGACGTGCGTTGCAGTCGCGAGTTCAAGGTTTTTACCAATATCAATTCCGCGACCGTGGATCCCAAGAATTTCGACGACAATAGTTTCGTTTACGTTGACGCAGATGTTTGTGTGATTCCTCCGAACTCTTTTGCCCTTGCCTGTACCGTTGAGTACTTTCGCATTCCCCGAAACGTGCTAACCGTCTGTCTCGGCAAAAGCACCTACGCGCGCTGCGGCATCATAGTAAACGTGACGCCCCTCGAGCCCGAGTGGGAGGGACACGTCACCCTGGAATTCTCCAATACCACAACCTTGCCCGCGAAAATCTATGCCAACGAGGGCGTCGCGCAGATGCTGTTTTTCGAATCAGACGAAGTCTGCGAAACGAGCTATGCGGATAGAGGCGGGAAATATCAGGGGCAGCGGGGCGTGACCTTGCCCAGAGCCTGAGCTACTGCTGATAAAGAAACTGCCGGAGCTACGCTGATTTAAGTGTCAACATCGGCGCTGGTGATACTGAGCTCGATGGGACTGCCGTCTTCTTCATGACGTGTAAGCACCATGAGAAAGTCGAGTGACGGTGCGACCCAGATATCCGAGCTTCGATCCGAGTCAGCGTCGTACCGCCGCCGATAATGGAGGGTTTCTAGGGATCCGATGGCGGTATCAAGTTTTTCGACGCCAACTAGGTCTAGAATTTTTTCGCCACGTTTGGGTCCGTCGATCACTACGAAAGTTAGGGATTCAGGCGCTGGATTTCCCTGCTCTTCGGCCTCAATCAGGGTCAGCCGTAACTGCTCCTGCTGACTTAAACGATCCAGTGCGTCTGGCTCCCACGGGAATTCAGTCCACTCCTTCTTTTTCAGGCTGCGGATGATGCCCTGTTCGGGCAGGAAATGAACCTCACGGCGTCGCTTGACCAGGCTTTTTAGCTGGTAAGTAAATTGCTTTCCCGCTATCCGGCCCTCAGTGACGGAGAAGTCCGCCACCTCCGAGAGCGTTGCGGCAAAGGACTTTCCCTGACTGCTAAGTCGATAGCCCTCGTCTGTCTCCGTCAGTTTGCGTTCGATATCCAGTGTCATGCCATACATGGAGGTTTCGTAGTGGGCGACGTATGTGTTGAGTGTCTCAGCTGCGATAAGTCGAGGCGTGCATAGGATTGCCCCAGCGATCGCTAGCAGCAAAAGGACGAGGAGTTGGGGCGAGCGACTCTCCGCCTGCACGGCGCAATCAGCATAGGGTCGGCGACGAGTTTTCATTGAGGGCTCCAGTCAAGTCCAGTGGGGGGTATGGTTTTACCGTCCAGCGCCAGTTTGCCATTCGTGAGCGTTAATTTTCCGCTGAGATGCAGCTGGGCGGCGGTAGGATAAAGCTGATGCTCTAGGGGCAGAAGTCTCTGTGCCAGGCTATCGGCGGTGTCCTCGGGCTGGATCGGCAGCCGTACCTGCATGATCGCGGGGCCTCCATCGAGCTCGCCGGTGACATAGTGAACCGTTGCGCCCGCCTCAGAATCCCCAGCATCTATAGCCCGCTGATGAGTGTTCAGCCCGGGGTATTTGGGTAGCAAAGAGGGATGGATATTGAGCAGTCTACCCGCGAAGCGATCGACAAACCTTGGCGTAAGAATACGCATAAAGCCTGCCAGGATGACGAGGTCTGGTTCATGGGAGGCGACCTCGTCGCCGAGAGCAGCATCAAAACTCTCCCTATCAGGATAGTCTTCGTGTGGTAGCACTCGAGTTGGCAGGCCTGCCTGTTGAGCTAGATCGAGACCGGGTGCGCCAGAGACGTTGCTAATGACGGCGGCGATGCGGGCATCGAGGGCTCCCATTGCGATAGCCCGGATAAAGGCCTCCATGTTGCTGCCTCGGCCGGAGATCAGCATCACGAGGCTGGGGGTCCTATCGGTCATGAATGAAGTGACACGCCTGATATGTCATCGCGAATCTCACCGATGTGCCACGCCTGCAGCTCCAGATCGGCCAAGGTGGATAGTGCACTATTCAGTTGCTCCGCGGGCACAACAAGAATCATTCCGACGCCGCAGTTAAAGGTCCGAAAAAGCTCGCTCTCTTCGATGCGTCCAGCTCGCTGTAGCCAGTCAAAGACCGGGGGTAGCTGCCAGCTGCTTCGCTCAATGGCCGCCCCACAGCCTGTGGGCAGTACGCGGGGCAGATTCTCCAGGATGCCGCCTCCTGTAATGTGAGCCATGGCGTGAATGTCGTGAGCGGCCTGCAGCTTAAGCAGTGGTCGATTGTAGATGCGCGTTGGTTCCATCACGGCGTCAAGAAGGCTGCGGCCCTCCGCAAGCGGCATGTCCAGATCGGCGTTCGTAACTTCAATAACTTTGCGGATGAGCGAATAGCCGTTGGAGTGAGGTCCGCTGGACGCCAGCGCGATGAGTTGATCGCCGGGAGCTACTCGAGTTCCATCGATGATGTGATCTTTTTCGACAACCCCAACGCAAAAACCCGCTAGATCATAATCATCCCCTTCATACATGCCGGGCATTTCTGCGGTCTCGCCGCCGACCAGGGCACAACCTGCCAGTTCGCAACCCGCGCCGATGCCGGTCACGACGTCTGCTGCAACATCCACATTGAGCTTGCCCGTGGCATAGTAGTCGAGAAAAAGCAGGGGTTCGGCACCCACAACCGCTATGTCGTTGCTGCACATGGCGACAAGATCAATACCGATCGTGTCGTGACGGCCCGAATCCATGGCAAGTCGAAGCTTCGTTCCGACTCCGTCGGTCCCCGAAACTAGTATTGGACGGCGAAATCCTTCTGGTATCTCAACCAGGGCGCCGAACCCTCCCAGACCGCCTAACACCTCGGCCCGACGCGTCTTTGCGCTTACCGACTTGATCCGCTCAACCAATGCATTGCCAGCGTCTATATCGACGCCCGCGTCACGGTAGGTCAGGGGGGTATCGCTTTGAGGGTCGCTCATGGTGGTTGTCGCTTAGTAAAAGTCGCAAGGTTACTTGCTGTGGATTCAAGAGGAAAGCGACTTAGGGGCCTTTTCGTTGGTAAACTAGGCCACGTTCCAAACAAGACTGTTCATGTACCTATGCGGCATTTGCCCTGTTTTCTCCTGTTTTTTTGTCTTGCGACTGCTCATTGTGCGCTGGGGGCGGATTTTTACACGGCGGAAATTTTTGTCGAGGATCGAAGTGAAAGTGCGTTGCGGACTGGAGCAAGGGAGGCGCTTGCAGAGGTTCTGGTGCGAGTATCGGGAGATAGAGCGGTGGTTGATCACGCCACGATTAGGCCACTGCTCGCCGATGCGCGGGACCAACTGTCCCTCTACAGCTACCGTGAGCGTGGGGATGAGCTAGTTCTTGTTGCAGAATTTGATGAACAGCAGATTAAAACAATGCTGCGAGGGGCGGGTGCCAGCTTTTGGGTTAACCAGCGGCCAGAGGTGCTGCTATGGCTGGTGGTGGATGAGCCGTCGGGTCGCCGTTTCGCGTCTCTAAACACCGAGTTTGCATTGATCGAGTCAGTCAGGGACGCATTTGCACGTCGTGGGGTCATGCTTCGATTGCCATTACTCGACCTCGAGGATGCCGCATCCCTCACGGCAGACATTGCATGGCAACGAGTGATCCCCAGGATTGACTCCGCGTCAACGCGCTACGGGGTGCGCCACATTGTGGTCGGTCGCTACGTCAAACTGACAGACGGTACTCACCTTAGTGACTGGTTACATATAGCGCCGGGGGAGCAGGAGACCACACAGGTGTCGGACCCGGAGCTTGATGTGGTGGCCCTAGCAGCGGCAAACTTGGCTGTCGATGCGATGGCCATCCGCTACGCGGTCACTCTGCTGGCTGATCCTGCCCGTCAAGGGCTGGCGGTCACGGTAAAAGGCGTCAACGGACTTGATGATTATCAAGCCGTGATGACTCTGTTAAGGACAATACCGGTTGTCGAGCGTGTGCAAGTGTTCGAAGTCAGAGGCGACGAGCTGTTACTCAGCATTCAGGGAATAAATGATGCATCTGCACTGTCGCGGCTTCTCCCATCAACCGCGAACCTAAGACTTAAATCGGCAGAGAGTGACGATACGGTCGGCTTACAGTGGGGCTCAGGATAATGGAAACTCCAACGGTTAATCGGTGGCCCTGGGTCGCGCTAGTGATGGCGGTGCTGCTGGCGTTTTTTTGGCTCTTGCATCCGATTTTGCTGCCATTTTTGCTCGGTGCCTTGATTGCCTACCTTGGCGATCCTCTGGTGGATCGCTTGGAGACTCGAGGGTACAGCCGAACTACAGGGGTCGTGGCGGTGTTCCTTGCTTTTGGTCTACTGCTCTCCTCCCTCATGTTGGTGGCTATTCCGCTTTTGATTGATCAGATTGATCAGGTCATCAAAAACATTCCGGTTTTTTACCGCTGGCTTTCCGAATCAGCCCTGCCGACTATCCAGTCAACTCTCAGCGTCAGCGGCGCCGAACTCCCAAAAATAGACTGGGAAGCCGAGCTCACCGCGCGCTGGGAGTCACTGGGCAAGTGGCTGGCTCAATCAGCGGTGGGTCTGAGCCGTTCAGGGCTGAGCCTGCTCTCGGCCGTCATCAATATTGCGTTGGTGCCGGTTGTGGCTTTTTATCTGCTTCGCGATTGGGACACCATGATGGAATCCTTGCTGAATTTGGTGCCAAAGACCTGGCAGCAATCGGTCTCTCTTATGGTGGGGGAAGCCGATGATGTACTTGGGGCCTTTCTTCGCGGGCAGTTTTTAGTGATGCTCGCGCAAGCAACGATTTACAGTGCGGGCCTATGGATCATTGGGCTCGATTTTGCGCTGGTTCTGGGTACCGTTGCCGGTCTCGCGTCTATCATCCCCTACGTCGGTGCTGCCGTCGGCGTGGGATCCTCGCTTGCGGTTGCATGGATACAAACTGGTGATGCCATGTTTCTGGGTTTGGTGTCCCTTGTTTTTGTTTTTGGACAGCTGCTTGAGAGCTTTGTGCTGACGCCAACGCTTATCGGAGACCGGATAGGACTGCATCCGGTCGCTGTGATATTTGTGCTCATGGGTGGTGCTCAGCTGGCTGGTTTTGTGGGTGTTTTGATTGCACTGCCTGCTGCGGCAGTGCTTTGGGTTTTCTGCCGTCACGGACTGCAGCACTATCGCCGATCTGATGCCTATCAGGGCGACTGAGGAACAGGGCTGGTGGTAGCGCAACTCCCTCTTTCCATTCGGATGGATGACGACCTTACGCTCGATAACTTTATGGCGCGCGCACCGCTCAGTGTGCTAATGGAGGAGATCGCGGGTTTGCTTCGGGGCGAGAAAAATTCGCTCTATTTTTGGGGGCCACCCAGTACCGGGAAAAGTCACTTGCTTCAGGCTCTCAGTCAGCACTTTGGTAGCGATGCGCTATACCTGCCTCTGAGGGATATCGTGGACATTCCCCCTGATGCCGTGTTGGAAAATCATGAGAGCGTGGGATTTGTAGCGATCGACGATGTAGATAGCGCCATTGGAACCCCTTGGGAGGAGGCGCTGTTTCACTGCTTCAATCAACGCCGTGACTTGGAGCTCTTGCAAATATATGCGGCCGCCGGCGCTCCCGCCACGCTTACATCAATGCTGCCTGATCTGCGCTCAAGGTTGGGAAGCCTCACGATTTATCAGTTTCCCCGCTTTGATGACGCTGAAATCGAGGCGTTACTTGCCTTTCGGGCGGCAAGAAGGGGAATCGCACTGGGGCCTGATGTCTTGAACTACCTGCTCGCTCGGGCACCTCGTTCGGTCCCCGCGATTATGGCCTTATTGGAGGAATTAGATCGCGAGGGGCTGGCCCGAGGTCGCGGTATCACAGTGCCGCTGATTGCATCGCTTAAGCTGGTGTCGATGGATCCGTCAGAGTGACGGCGTAATCTTCGGGCCCAAGCTGCAGGTAGCCACGTAGCCAGCGAACCAAAAGATAGAGTGGTGCGGTGTCTGCCAGGGCTGCAAGAGCTTTGAAAGCGTAGTTACTGCCCACCAGAACGAGTAGCGTGTCAAAAGTCATTTCGCCCCGCCAATACACCGCGCCGAAAGTGACCAGGACTACCATGACGGAGTCCACCAACTGGCTAATCAGCGTGCTGAAGTTATTGCGCAGCCAGAGATGTTTACCTTTG
>Ga0181574_10000779_pt1 | contig 29674 bp, 20 predicted proteins | sample 101ome_24_FD_145600 | JGI IMG/M metagenome (GOLD analysis project Ga0181574, IMG submission 145600) | Coastal salt marsh microbial communities from the Groves Creek Marsh, Skidaway Island, Georgia - 101410AT metaG (spades assembly) | ecosystem: Environmental > Aquatic > Marine > Intertidal zone... | reverse complement strand
AATCATGTTGTCGCGCTTGTCTGTATCGGTCGGAAGAACCTGCTTCATAATGCTGTCGGCTTTGGTGGTATCCACGTCGGAATATAGGTCTTTGATACCATCACGCTTGGTATTCTTTACTGCATTTGCGAGGTCACACATATCAGTCTTCTGCCAGTACTGCGGCTCGCAGTATACGATTCCGGTGTCGGCGTTCGGTCCATTACTTTGGCAGGTTTCCGTCACACTATAAGATGTTACCGAGTGATGATGACCGGTTTCAGGGTGCATGATCCAGTCAAGAGTGAGGTAGGAACGGGGTGGGTGTATATCAGAACCAAATGCTTCGCCGGCATGCATGCTTCGGAAAAGAGGGCTGAAGTCATTGGCTGCGTACAATAGGAACAGGAAATAGAGTACGGTGGTACTTAGAAGAGAGATGATATGCGTAATTCTTGACATTCGACGAACACTATGATGGTGACTTGCATGAGAGCTGCTATTCATAGGATGTCTCTCTGGTGGCTTGCCTTCCATCATTACAGAAGATGTGATAATCGTAAATATAAGACAGTCAGTTTTATCATGTCATACGAATGAAGCTCTCACCTAAAAGGGTAGAATAGTGATGTGTTAGTGACGGTGCTGTGAGAGAAAATGTGATAAATACTACAAGAAATCGTATAAATGCAGCCTTCTTGTACCACGACTGAACCTGCGGTTGCACGAATACAATAATAAAACCTGTGCTGCTGATATCACTGGAATGTGTACTGATCTGTAAGCATGGAAATTGTTCTAAGATGAGGTCGAGTGAGTGTGTGGAAACACAGTCGTAGTCTACTAAGACCAGGGTTTCTGCGTCTCTCTGTATGATTCTTGCACCCTGTTGCTCGATGTCCAAAACTGTTCTTATGACATCGCACACCTTTTTCGTTGATGATAGTATGCGATGGTTTATATAATATAGTGTAACCCCCCCAAAATTCATCAAAAACATGTTCTGTAATAACCATATTTATGCACCTTATTCGGGTGCTTATCAATGGCACTGAACGAGTACGATGATGCCATCCAAAAACTAAACAAGGAAGAGACCTGGCAAGAAATAAAACACCATGACGTACATATAGCACTGAGTATTGCGGGGTTCGCAGGTATCAATACGCGCGATGCTCGTGGAAATCTCCTCCCTACGCTGTGGACCAAGTACTTCGACGAGTCTGACGTGGGCTTGTTGCTGGAGCGCAATGATGTGCGCGCGCTCCTGCTAAAACAGATCGAGTCACAAATCAAGTCTCGGCGCGACCTCCTCGAAAAACTCGACGAGAACGATGTGCTTGTGAGGTGGATCATGGATTTCAGTAGTGCGTGGGAAAAGCAATATGCGCTACGAAAACACCAGCAGTATGACATATCGCAGATGATTCTGAGCATAATGCAAGAGGCTTTTCGGGCAGTGGAGCCATTTATGGAGCAATACAGTACGATACGACCATCTGAATTTCGTACAAAATTGGAAAGCGAAATCAAACAGCTACAAGACGCAGCCTTAAAAAATCCAGAAACCGAGAAGATCAAATTTCTACACGGCACAGAGGCACTTGTTCGGTTTTTCTTCCGCGAAGAGAACACCAGCAGTGATTTCTGCCACGTCGCGGGAAAGTTTCTGAAAAAACAGGAAGTCTGTAACAAAGCAGGAAGCTATTCGTCGCGCGTCCAGCGCAACGATATAACCCGCGAGGTCGATTACGCAGTTGATGGATTCTGTAGGCTTTTCACTAATGACAGTGACACTCTCCAAAAATGTACGGATGTTTTACAGGACAAAGCGCGGCTGGCCAGGCTTTTGGTCGACCATCGTGGATTTCCCAGTCAACACCAACCAACACATGAGCAGATGTAGAAGCGGACTGGGATAATTGTTTTGAATACACTTCACGTATTTATGAGCATGTAATTATGTGGAACATGGAAGGCATACAATACAACGCGCAACGAGAATCGGGGGGGCCTTCATACCTGATTTCCGCAGACCCCGGTTCGAGTGGCGGAGGCACGTACTCCGGAAATTCCCAACAACCCACTCTAGAACAATATGAATCCATTTTCGGTCCAGCTGGGCGCGACGTCAAGATTGATTCACAGCGCCACAAGCGTCACCAGCGCTGGCATCTTCCCGACGCGCTCAAGGGCCCCAACACATTTCTCACAGATCGTGTCGATGGACTTATTACCGACGCAACTAACTCGCCTTTTACCCGGAACATTCTCCCATACAAGTACATCGACAACCCCGATCAGAAGTTCAAATGGAATGTGTACTCATTTGACGAGGGCATGGCGTCCCGGGTACCTTACGAGGCTGCTGCTCGGGTGCTACCCCAGAGCAAGCGCTCGTTTGCTGGGTATATTGTACGCCAGGGTCTTGCGATTGCCATGGAACATAACTTCATGCTCTCTGCCAAGGGCCGTGAGAACTTCAAGAACCAGCTCACACAGCTTGTCGGCTCCATCCAGCTCACCAACGACCTCGATGTGCACGTCGCCCTGCTACAGGCGCCGAGCTACCAGAGGCACATGAGCGAAAAATACTACGACCAGTCCAAAACAGTGGCACAGCTGGCGCGCCAATACACGGACATCTTTGGAATCATGCAGAAGCATCCGAATGCACTCGACATCCTCATCGAGGACGCAAAGAACCACCTTCGCACGTGGGGTGCTGCGGATCCCAGTTTCCTGATGACCAATGGCAAGCTCACCGCGCAAATGACCATGAATCCCGAAAAGACCAACTACCTCACCAACGGACCCGATGGTGCCGCTCGGCTTGCACAGGGCCCGGATCTCCCCTCGTACCGCGGGCTCAGTATCATCCACTCCCGCAAGTTCAGTCTCGACACCGGCACCGCACCGCGCGACCTCCTCCGACGCAAGGTCCGCGTCGCGCAGTACCACTGGATCAAGGCTGGAGAATTGGACGGCAACGGTTCAATCGAGTTGTACGACCAGTCGCGAGACTCGATGTTCCGGCTCAGCTACAACCAGCTGCTGGAGATGGGCAAGTGTTCTGCTACAGGGGTTGGTCCGGGACCTTCTTCGGGGGGTGCTGCGGCAGGAACTTCCACGTCCAATACCTTTTCAAGTAAACCGGCCAATGATAGTGCATTTCAATTTATACCAACACTGGATGCTGAAGTCTACACATGGAATAACACTGCTGACATAACTGCATTCAAGAAAGACACTCTGATGCTAATCCTACTGCACAAATTGATTCAAATTGTAGTCAACACAAGAAACTTTAATTTCGATACAAGTGCGGCTGACGTAAGAACTATAGTAGGAGTTATCCAAGGTGTGTACGGTGGTGCGAACCAATCTTGGCATAGACTTCAAGATGATCTTCCATCGGCTGCCGATGCACAGGAGTGGAAAAATCTCATATTCAAGTACATTGCATGCCTTCAATTCGCAGCACTGCAGTTTACATATTCGTATTATACGAACATGTCAACAACTGATTATACCGCACACGCAAGTTCAGATGCATTTAACCTTCAACTGGCTGTAAACGCGGGTGGCGGTGCAGATGCAACTATTGCAACTCGTATGAGTGCCATACAAACTTTTTTGCAAAGAGTTGATTTGGATAGCATCCAAGATGCAGACATGACTACAATATCAGATTTTTCTTGGGCGAATTTTGTTCGGGATACCATTAACACGGAAGTAAGAATGGTAAGAGATACGGAAATTGCTAAAGTCCCGGGAGAAACCACACAACAATTCAACGCACGAAAACTGATGCATGCGTTGACGTATGCGTCGACGTTCGATCCAGGTTGGATTTTGACTCCTGGTTCTGCTGCCACGTCAACAGTTTCAAGTGCCACGCAATACAACATCATGATCCTGCGCCCGAACATCGAGCACGAGATGCTGTCGGTGATCATGGGCCGGGGAGGCGACCAGGAGCTCGGCTGCACGTTCTGGGGGCAGACGGAGCTCTCCTGCTATGACGACGCGCAGCACGGGATCTGGGGCATGAGCTACAAGTACCACGAGCGCGCCATGGTGCTGAATGAGAAGAACCTGATCCGCGTGTACGACGTCGCGTTCGACGGCTACAACGGAGGGATGGACCAGACGTACCTGGACTGGAACACAGGCGTAGAAGAATTTCGAATGGCAACCAACGAGCGCACACGCCCATATACCGGTCCTAGTATGATTGTGATGCTGTTGCCACATACTGCTGGCCACACTACCACCCAGCCGGTCCCCAATCCATTGCAAATTTTTGATGGTGCTGGAGCGCCCACTAATGGGCTTCCAGATGACCCAGGCGTGGGTAATAATACTTCAGAACACAACCCACTTCAATTACAAGGAAGTGCCGGAAATCCAAACCATGCTGATAAAGTGTTCAGCAGTGATATCCGAAACTATTATAGATATTATTTGGATACATTGGGATTGAACGCGGAGAACTTTGGCAGTGCCGACAAGACGCCGGGCGAGATGTGCATTGCCGGCGAGGCGTCCGGGATGCCGATGGCGTTCGAGGGCACGATGAAGATCTACGATGGTGCAGGGGCTTGCAAGAAACACGTCCAGGGCAGCGGGCACCTCGGCCCGAGCTACGTCGGCGTCGCGAGCATCCGCGAGGGCCGCGGCGTGACTTACCCCGCTGCAGCGCCCACCCTACACCACTTGATTTAGATTGCTGTAGAGTCTGTTGTATATTTACGTACTCCAATAAAGATGTAATTCCCCCAAAACCAAATACTCGAGGAACAGGTGCTGGTGAATCAGCACCCACCAAAAAAGCAGATGCACCACCAGCTGCCGGATCAGGGGGGGTTCAAATGCGCAGAAGCCGTAGAGGACGTGGAGGAGGAGGAGCTCATGCACAGCCTGGTACAACAGGTAGATCCTCGCATGGAAAGCCTACGAATGAAATGCAAAAAGTGCAAAAGGAATTGAAAGAAGTCAGACGTGAATTGAACAAATTGAGATCAGAATCTAATGGATACAAAACCTATATTGATAAAAGAAAGAAAGCAGCTACAAACGAAGCCAAACAAAAGGCACTACGTAATTATAACAAGGCCAGACCCGATGAAAAACTAAAAGCAATCATTGAAAAAATGAGAAGCAAGGAAAACGGGGAGGAACTTGTCACTGAAGCAAAAAACGAGTTCAAATACCACCTCAATGCAGTATATGGACAATATATGCGAGCGGGGTTAAAGGAAACAGAAAAGAAAAAAGATTCAGACACAGAAAATCATAAAGAGTCGGTCGTTGGAACATATGACGAGAATGGGAATTATGTTGATAGTGGTCTTTTGGGTAGTCTCTGTACCTCTGTAATGAAGAGTGGTTCTATTCAAGGTGCTATGGGGAGTAATTTCAATGGTAATTTAATTGTAGGCCCGAATACAGAAAGAAAAGGGCCATATGATCCAGTGTCCAAGAGAAGGGCCGATCCTGTGAAGATTTTTTACAACCTCGTGTCTCAGATGGCTACACTTTATGCGTTTACTATGAAGGAGAAAGGGTTGATTGATTATGGCAATCTCGAGGTATTTCAGTCTTCCATGCCACAAGAAATTACCCCAGGCAATGGTGAAGAATCTGCCGAACCTGAAAAGCCGTCTGAATCAGTAGATGATGGAGCTGCTGCAGTTCCTGAAGGCGCACAAGAAGGAGAAAAAACAGAAGCAGATGGAGAGCCGGGTGGAGCAAAAGGAGAAGGACAAGGTCTAGAGAAGGAAACAGACAGCTCCATGTTCATGGGCTCGCAGCTCCGACAGATGCAGGCGCGTCTCTCTCAGCTCTAGATTTTATAGTTTGTTATTTATTTATTCATCAAATAAACCTAACTTCTCACTATAACCCCCATGCATGCCACGAGTACAAGCACAAACAGCGCGCACTCAAAGTCCGAGAGACGCTCGTACTGCACACGCGGGCGTCGGAAAGGCTTGTCAAATTCTCTCGTCGTGCGTGTCAGTGTTGTGCGCACAAGCTCCTTGAACTGATCCCAGGTTATACAGTGCATATCCGTCGGGGAACTCGAGTAGACCAGGTGGTCTGTGATACAAACCCACTCACACGATGCCGAGTTTTGCACCCATTCCCATGTCACACCTTTATCCTTGAGAGGAGGGGTGGGAACATCACAGTCTTTGCATTGGTAGTTTGAGTCGAGATATTGGTTTGGTGGACACAGAACTTGAAGTGTGGCCTGAGCAACGTGCGCATGCATCGAGCTTGCATCCACCTGGACACAAATAAACTCCCCATTCTGCTCACGTGCCTCCATGGAGTCTGGGCACTCCCACGCACAATCTTCCAGCCAGATTGCCTGTCCGGGAATGTCGTCTGAACATGGTCTACAGTCTTCACAGAACGTTCTGTCTGGTGTGAAGTGAGTACCTGGCACACAAGCATGCTTACAGTACTTGCAGGTGGGTGAGTCTATTCGCATGTCCTTCACTGTATCTGGGACGCACTGTTTTTCACACGACTGACCCACAAACATTTCGTTTCTCGGGGGATCTCCACATGATTCACACTGTACGGGCTGGTTTGCAGAACAGCTCTCAAGCAGCTTTTGACCCTCACACGAGCCGCATGGCAGACACATGGCATCAAGCTCCGAACTTCCTTCAAACCAGTATTTGTCATTATCGAGGTTACAGTCCATGGGTCTAATGGAGTGTTGAATACAATCTAATCCGCTCTGAAAATAGCCGCTATTGCATTCAAAATCACAGGATTTTTCGTTGTCGAGTGTGCCATGTGAGGTGAATACCCAGTTATCATCACGGCGAGTGGTTTCAAGACTACAGCTCAAACATATATCGCATTCAGACCTGTTCTGATGCATGCATTGTTCACATGCGAGGTAGTCTCCATTATCACATGTGGAAGAATTGCACAATATACAGTAGAACGGAGGTTGATTTCTCATAGTCCATGGCGGTTTACAATCGACGTTGCATTTAGGATCAAAAGTATAAACCGCATCTGCTGGCATGCCCGTTGGTATCTCGCATGATTTACAATAGCCGATGTGCCATTCTATAGTTTGATGAAGTTCTCTGACAATATCCCAGTTTTCATAGAATTTATCTTCGTCACCATGATAGGTATAGTTTTCAGATGACGTCTCTGCATTCGGCTCTGATTGTGTGTCGACGCTAACCCATTGAAATCCCTCTTTACACTCGTAGGTGCAATCCGCGTTGAATTCTGTTGCATCTGCAACCAGAGTGGCGTGCTCGGGTTCTGCGCGACAATCAATGGCAACTGCTGGACTGATAGACGTACATCGCTGGAATCGTTTGAAAGTATTTGCTTCCCGTGATATCAACGAAAGTAACTGAACGACCTCAAAGGTGTCGCATGCAATACATGGTGCTACCGACCCTACTTGCTCACGGTGAAAGTCGGGGTTACATTTCGTAACACACTCATGGTCCGCTACATAATCTTCGTTGTCTATGTAAGTTCCGTGTTTTAGGGTTTCGCATGCAACACATCGCAGATCATGAAAAGTGGAGCATTCATCTTGCTTGAAACCGGGATTGCACGAGACCGAATCTGTACATTCTTTACATGTTTCACCGTCATAGAAAAATTGCGTGCCTGTGGTATTGCTACATTTCCATCTACAAGGCTCCTCTTCACTGGGATTCCACTCGAATGAATTTTCTGGTAGATCGGAGGGAACTGGACATGGTTTACACTCCAATTCCTCACCCGCAGATGCTCGTAGTGCAGCACAGCCCTCCAAATATTCCCCGATTCCACACTGCGTTTCTTCGGAGACACATGGGTGACAAACGCCGTCGATATCCGGAAACTCAGATTCCGCGCATTCGTAGAGTGTGGCATACGGCTCGATCGAAACAAACACCCCATACATGGCATGTGGTAGAGTGCATGATGCGTCGGCATTGATTTGTAGGATATGAGGGGTAATGTGTAGTGAAGATACGGGCATTACCAGGGCACAAGAAGCATGTCCGACGTCATCCGTGAGTAGGCGACATCCTAATCGGTGCAGTTCGGGGGGTTGGGGGTCCAACTCCACAAGGGTGTCGTCCACCTGTATAAACCCTGCTGTATACGAACAATCTGTCGATGCGTCGCGAATGTTTACCCACATATGCAGACGCTCCCATGTCACACTAGACCCACGCCAGACGGATGCTAGGTCCAATAGCTCGAGGTCTGCTCTCGTCGGCACGTCGAGGAAGAGAACCATGCGTGTGTCGTTTACCGTGATGGCGGGTTCCGTGTTTAGTAGGGGTAGGAGTTGCAGGTTATCGATCGCAACTGTGCGCTGCATATCCACAGAATCTTCAACTCTACCCAGGTTCTTACTTCTGAAGTCCAGAGGTCGCGTGAAACGAGCTCTGAGTGGTGTTCGTGTCATCGTCATGTTCCGCAGAGATTCATCACCAATATGGTGTCGTATGTGTTGCCAGTTGCTGGTGAGTTCTACGGAATCTTGTGCAACGACGAGGCCCTGTGCAATCGCAGTGACGCGAAAGTGGACACTGATATCATTGTCTGCGTGTTCCTGAGCGTAACGTACTGATATCTTAGAGTTCATTGTAAACTCAAAACCAGAATAAGTGCAAGATATTCCTGGTGTGAAAGTATTTGTTTCGAGTCCAAATGCAGTTCCACTTTCAAACACTTTCAAAGAGCACACTGGTGTTTTTTTGATCTCTATAATCAGTGTACTCTGCGCTTTGATCCAACTGGGAAAACTTGTTTGTCCACTAGACATTTCTAGATTGTGGTTCTCATCGTCTTCATTGAATAAGACCAACCATAGTACAAAACCAGGTGCGGGAAACGTGACATCAAAAAACCATTCAACGGTACTTGAAAACGATTCCAGGCTGCATTCGTAATATGACTGTACACTATACACAAAGTTCTGTTTGGTTTGGATATTTTCACCATTATTACTCACCTGCGAACCATACTCATCACAGAACAGAGTGGTACTTGCATTTATAGAAGTATTACTCTCTCCCAAATTGAGTATGGTACGGGCATACGTATTTTTTTGTAGGTCTAGTCTGTGAAAGCCATTCAGTACCAATGTAGTCTGAAGGGTCTGAGTTCTTGGTACTAAGACGTTTTCCCTCCATGTAGATTGTGTGAAATCAATAATACCCTTCTTGCATGCGTCAAAATTTTCATCTGATTCACTCTGTGATTCTTCATACTTTTGACATATTTGTCCATTGATGTTATATGCTACACATGATGAGTCAGCAGTACATTCTTGGGCACAATACAAGATATTCAGTCCTTCTGTTCCTTCAGTAAATTTTTCGGAAACTCGAGTGTATCCATAGGCACAAGGTTTGGTACCAGATGTAGCTTGAATAGAGCGCATCGGTATACTCTTGACAAGATAGAATAGGGTTTCATATACCTGAAAATAATTCCCCATGAGGAAACTTTGTCCGATTTGAACATAGCGCAATACGTTATTGCTGTCATACGAAACGCGATACAGTATGGAGTAGCACGGAACCCCAACAATGACAGTGTTGGAGTCTCGCCAAACAACAGAAATGCGACATTCAATATCAAAAGTGTTTAGGTTGCTCAAAATAAGTGACAGATCTGAAGTTGCAGGTATATCTTCATCGATAACGACATTATCTACCACAAACGCCATGTAGAAGTTAATGGAACTTTCGGAAAATGTCCGCACCACCGCAACCACAAAAAGGTCTGTATGGTAGTTTGAGATGGTTGTAAATCCACGCAAAATATCGTTGAATGCAAACTCGGTGAATTCGCGTATTTTCTGTTCACTTTGGAGAGCAAGGGAGACCGAAGTCTCCGTCGATACAGTAACCACACACAAGTAGGTTTGTACAGTAAATACGACAACGTTGCTTCGAATCTGCCTATACAGGACATACAATCTCGTATCATCGGCAGATATAGCGTAAACACTCTGCATATCGAGACCATAATTGAGTATTGCTTCAGTGCTTTCTTGCCCTGGTTGGTAGAGTAATAGCGACACGTGCAGTCCATGTAATGTATGGTGACTTTGAAGCATCAGTAAATCTAGGCCCACACCTTCAGACTCAACAGTCCGGAGAACTACAAAGTCCACTATTTCCTTGTTTGGTTGCGAGTGAAAGGCGTGCAGTGAATCACCCCCGATACATGAAATCGAGTACAACCCAGCCACATACATTTCACACACATTACCGCTCTGTAGCTTGATTAGAGAATCCGTCAACTCATATTGCAAGTCAGTTGTGTGTATTATATTTGCAGATTGCTCATCCTCAGCCGAGATAATCCCCAAAGTAGCCACGGAAACATCGCGATATGCCTGTGGATGTGTGTATATATACTCGTTGTCGTCAAGCAATTCCAATTCCTGTAAGTAATCAAAAAAATAGATAGAGTTATTTTCAACCCTAATGGTTTCGGGTATTGCAATCTCGTCGTCTGGAGTCGGAGGTGGTGATATCTCTGGATCGAAAACACTAATTGGGGATGTAGCAGAAGTTGTGTGGATGCTTGATTGGTATCTCCTGTCTAAAAGCAAGTTCGGATTGATGTATTCAAATATTTGAATGTCTGGTCGTTCTGCCTTGATTGGATCTTCCCCGACAGTGATTAATGTTGTCTCTGCGGTATGATATGACCACAACCACGACCGTGGCCAGGTTCTTTCGGACTCTATTTTCCTATCTCGAGGTATAAATACTCCTACTGCTGCCGACCATGTGCGCTGTAAATTGAGCTCCAGATACAAGTCACCAGAAAATGCATGTAGTTCTGGAAATGGTCTCTTCATTCGTATTGTTTTGAAATAGTGGTTTTTTTCTGGGTTTTCGGGCATTATTATTGTGTCATAGTGTATAGCGAGTGCGGAGGTGTTTGTGTAGATTCGCCTGGGTTCTACTGAATTGATTAGGACAGTATTTTGTAGTGGTAGCATAGGATATTGTACAGAGGGTTTACGTCTCCATACAGTCACTCCACCTTCAAAATCAGTATCGCCTATTGGATGACATAATTTGGTTCCAACTCCAGTATAAATATTAATTGCGTCTTCTATGTCCATGAAGTATCGAGATACTCCTGCAGGAAATACGGAGTTGTCGAGAATGTTCATTGCATTCCAGACACACTGGAATCGCGCGTCGTCTTGCATGGGGATAAATATGTTTTCGATGCTACTGAAAAACTGAGGCTCGGTGTCGCCTAAAACCTCCAGAAAGTTTACATGTGCTTTCATAATTTCAATGTCTGATTGACTGGCAGGCCTGGCGGGAAATACGGGGAAACATCGTTTGTCGTGTGGGAACACACATGGAATCTCGAATTCACCAAGAGCACAGTCTATATCTTGACATGTGGATGTACACATTTCCCCACTACTCTTGAGACCAGTAAGACTGGGTATTGAACAGGGGCTTAGCTGACAGAATGCAGTCTCGTCCTGCCCATTCTCAAAATTTATAAATTTTCCGTTTTCTGTAGAAATGAAACCCCGCGAGACACATTGTTTGCACTCACTACAGGACACAGGATACTCTCCACCCGGACATTCTACCACATTCTCACAATTTTTACAATCTCCGTAATCAATTAAACTACTGTCACTTGTTTTGGCCTCACAGTTATCCATCTGTACGATCAACCCATTTCCAGTGACATCTTTGTTGCCAAGCCCCAATTCCTGTACGCGAAGCGAAGAGCAAAGTCGGATGTCGGACAGCTGATTGCATCGTTTGCAGGTCGAGTCCGTGAAATCATAAATCTCACCAGTATCACACAGAATACGCGAGCATTCTTCCGCGCACCCCAGGCCCCAATCGTCGAGCTTATCGACGTTTGTGGTGAGGCCACAATCCTCACAGTTGATGCACTGCTGGCTCCGTCTCTTGTAGAGATCTATGTCTGTTAAACTGGGATTCCCAAACTGGTTTTCTGAAAGCTTGACTGGACATGCACGGGCCAGACGGTATAGGGATTCTCCACTTTGTGAGTATCCCATTGAACAGGCCGGAGTATTACAGGCATATGGACCCCCGCAGACACCAGTATCCCTAATTACACCGACACACGTCTCGCGACATTGAAAGTCGACATTTTCTATATCATAAGATCCGAATAATTCTCGAAACGAAAACCCATTTAGACCAGGTGATTCGATAACCTCTCTGCCGTTGAAGCTTTGATTTACAGGACAGAGTGGTGTCTGGACTACAAGTTGCTTTGGTATACAGCGACCCATTGCATCATTAAGGCCCGAAAACGAAAGACAGTCAACTCGCACTTCATCTGCACGGCTGCATGGGGGGCAGGCCATGCATGTACCTGTGTTATCGACCGTACACCCAGTACGATATTCTCCTGGATCACACTTTTGACAATCTCTACAGACATCGATGGTGTGTTTTTCGTTTTCTGGAGTATCGCCGAATTCCTCGTAATATTTTCCAGATGGACAGTAAACACATTCAGATGATGCAACTGTGCTTATTTTGTTCTCTTCACATGTCACACAATCCAGTGCTTCTTCATTTGCACTACAGTGAATATTTGATCCAACTAAGTTTCCAACATATTTTCCGGCCTCGCATGCTGTACAGGTAGTGGATTCGTCTGAGTTATGTGGAATAATATATCCCGCATTACATCGAAAGCACTCGGAAGATTGTTCTTCAGAATACAGCCCACATGGACAACGTTTACAAAACAAATCATGCTCGCCACTGTACCATCCGGCTTGACAATCAAGACAAGGGCCTGTAGCATCTTGTTGATCGCCGACACCCTGCCCCGCGGGACATGTACACAGAAATGTTTCCGAAGAGGCAAATTTACCCTCAGGGCATGATGTACAAATTGTCGTAGGATCAAATTTTATGAGTAGCTGTGCAGTACCTTCTTCGCACTGGATACAAGATTCTATTCTGTCGTTACCCGAATTTAGTTTGTATTTCCCGGATGGACATTCCGTGCAAGCGTTTCCATCTCTATTCCTACTTGGAAAACAATTTATAGTCTCAAATCTCACACCACCACCTGCATCTTCATATAGAACACCACAAAACAAGTCTTTCAAGTAGTAACCAGCGTTGCACTCACACGCGTCTCTTGTATTAGTTCCAGAACGGTGGGGGTAGGTCGACGGCAACATATAGTTTGATACATATGGAACAGAATTTACACATGGTATACACTCGGTAGGCCCTCTATTAAAGGGGTCTTCATAATACATTGGTTCTGACCACGAATATTCCCCCACTCCACACTCCGAGCATAGTTTGTTGTGAACATCTGCATTTTCTGCTGTACTGTATTGGCCATATTCACACGGCCAGCAGTTATCCAAAGATGTTCTCCACTGACCTGCAACACAAGGTATTCTAGTAGATTTCACAGGCAATAGTAACAATGCCATGATTAAGACACCATTCTTTACAGTAATTGTAAATCGATTGCGAGACCTTTATAAGTATCAATATAATACAAAGGAAGTCAGAACGAAACAACATCACCCCTGCTTGGAAGCACACACCACAAGTGCACAATCCTCGCCTTCGATATCGAAACCACCGGCCTCGACCCCAGGCACGCCAAGATCACGGTCGTCTGCACAGAGAATCTCTTCACCGGCGAGAAAGTTGCGTATGAATACGCGCGCGTGGAGGCCCAGATTGCCGACTTGCGAAGGCAAATTCGAGAAAATCACGCATGCAGTGACATCGAGGACCTTCGTTTATCCCTGGAGATTGTCGAGGAGGAGCATTGTCAGCTGACAGAGGCTCTTGTGCGGCAGTTTGATAGCGCTTCCAGTCTCTGTGCTTTCAATGGGATCCGCTTCGATATCCCTTTCATGCACATCGCTCTCAATCTCGCAATCGAGACAACCACTGCCTGGGTCCTCAAGACAACAGACATTCTTGAGTGTAGTCGACTCCTACATAACAAGACGTTCAAGCTCGATCTGCTCTGCGAGTACAATGGTCTCCCCATGAAATCCGCATCTGGACTTGCGGCGATTGCCATGGCCAAAGAAAGACGCTTTGACGAGCTCCGAGACTACTGTGCCGACGACGTCAGCATTCTCTGCAACTTGTACCGCAAGCGCCACATCAAGAATCCGCGCACGAGTCAGGGTATTGATCTGGCAGAATGGTCGCACGACGACCTCTATGACATACTGTGTGGGATGGAGTATGGCGATGACATGAGTGAATCGGAGAGCGAGTACAAAAGAGACGGCTCTTCTCCCTGTCATGACCCAGCAGAGTAGTGATTTTGCGTCTGTTCAGATTTTTGTGGCGGGCCTCATCCTTATCATTTATTTCACGAGTACCTACTGCTGTGGAAAGACCTCACTAACAATCAGTTCATGACCGTGTTTTGATTGATACATAATAAATCTATTTTCGTGTTAATGGGTCTTGCAACGAAACGGGCTGTCTCGTGTATTGAATTTATAGTTATGACCAACATCTTTATGGTTGGTATGTGGTTGTTCTTTTTCATAGTTACGCGTGTGCACATGTTCGTGCAGGCTCACCAAGAGCTGCAGACGCAGCGTGAAGAGGAGACGTGGCTCCTTGAGCAGTGTAAAAGTGACGAATTTTATCATAATATGAAAAAGCACTCCGCGCTCTGTGATTCCGTCGAGCAAAATCGCCGTGACGTACTCCTGCTCAGTGCCATGATACAGGTGATTGAGAAGTCATACCTATGTGGCTACGAGAGCTGCACTGATATTATGGCACGCTTCGTCGCGAAACTCATGCAGCAGGGTATCGTAACGCTCTGTCTTGCCTTGGGTGCACTGGTCCTCACTCCAATGCTCATCCTTCCTCTCTGGCGCCGGCAAATGAACCGGTTGGCGGACCAGCACCATCGCGCGCTGTATCACGCGCCGTATGGCCAGCAGCACTACAGACTGACAGACCACCCCCTTCATACTTTCAATTGATTTGTTTTTACTAAGAAACAATCTGAGTAAAATACTAAAATCTATTGTATGCATATAAAAAAGTCATGGTTTTACAACCAACAAAATGTTTCAAGACAGCATTGAATACGAGAGTAGTCTGTTTGAAGACGCGACGCACATCGCGACCGGCAGTCGCGTGTGTCTGCGTGGGGGGTGGCGCATGACGTGGAGAAACCATATGCGCAACATTCGGCAGTCGATGAAGCGCGTGTGTCGCATTGGGGATGTCGAAAAAGCAGCCAGGGACACAGACCTCCATTTCTGCATCCTTGCTTTCAGGGAACCTCTGCAGCAAATGCTGGACGAGCGCAATGCGTCGAAAAGGAGTCCTGTTTAGTTTTATTTTCTCAGAAATACCAGTCCACTCAGAGTCTGTATCATGATAACGTATGTGAACAATAAAATGGCCTTGTCCACGCTATATGCATTTTCAATGTAGTCAGAAGCGAGGTCGAGGACAACATTGAGAACCACGAGGAGCGAGAGCTCATACACAGCAGTGAGAAGGTTGTGCCAGAGAGGTTTGGAGTACAGGAGCGCGATACAAACAAAGAGTATGATATCGGGCTTGGGGTCCAGAATTTTGATTACGACGAAGAGTTTCTGACTACCCTTCCAAATGGCATAGTCACGCGCTTCTGCAAGCTTCGGCACTATAATCGAAAATCCATCCACCAAAAACAGAACCAAGACTAAAACAAAACTCTGCTTCTCGATTCCAATGTAGTGTGTGTCGAGCTGGATAAAAGAGCGCAGTGTGATATTGATGCAGACCATATTCAGACCCCGCAGGAGATAGGTGAGAGTAAAGTTGATCTCGGAGGCGGATGTGTAGACGAGAAAAACTGTGTACACTAGAATGCTGATAGAGAGGGCAGAAACTGTGTCCAGACGCAGAATACTTATAACATATTCGGTTGCGTCTGCGTATATAAAAAGAAGCAGACTGGTGGAGCGACTAACTGCATCAACAGAACTGAAGGCATAAGAGGCAAGAGACACCAACACGAGAAGACACGTAGTAGCCACGAAACCCTCCAGAAGAACACCGAACACATCGTCTCCGAGTCGCATCACGCGTTTATTCTGTGTTGCGAGATTGATCACTGTCTGACTGAGAACCATGACCAAGATATTCAAAATCAATTGAAGCATGTTCCGAGATGCAGATCGCTGCTTACTCAAAAAGTGCAGGAGGAGTGTGATGGTCAACACTGAAATGGTACTGACAAGAAAGGTTTCAGTTTCATCCAAGAAAAGGCGCAGGATGGAATGCACAAACCGAATCAACGCAAATGTAATAACACTGTCAAGGCGAGTCTCAATTCCATGCAGATCCTGCATAATAGATGCCATCACAAATATCATGCTTTGGTTTAATAGCCAATACATAACACAATAATGCTCAAATGAATTGCCAATCTCGTTTTTAACTATTTAAGTTTTATTTGATAGTGGCAATAAGTGACTCCACTGCTGCGAACACAAGCGAATCATCAGAAACCAAGCAAGAGCTGAGTAACGTTCTCGCTCATATCAAGCGCCTCGAGGAAGAAAATAACGAGCTACGCAAACAGATGCAGGAGAAGGATGTGCGACTACAAAGCATTTCACAGAAGGTGCAGGAGAGTATGCGGAGTTTTCTGGAAAACCACATGTCCAAGTGGATGGACGCCGTGGAAACCAAGAACGACTCAGTGAAGCAGGATTTCCGATGTGGTATGGATAACCTCATCAAAAACTCCGCCGAGGACAACGGCGTGTGGCAGATGATGGTAGCCGCCTCGGCATTGCACGAGCGAAACGTCCACGACCTGGACAAGTTGCGCACCGAAAACACCGAGCTTAAGAGCAAGGTCGACGGAATGTACAGTGACCCATCGTCACGGATTACCGGTGAAAAGAGGAAGGCAGACACCGAGGGCGACCGCAGTGACGTCACGCCAGATCCGGTGCCAGATATCTGGTCTGATTTTGCCAATAGCATTTCGAGGATCAGTTAGTGTCCTGTTTCACGAGAGCACTAATTTGCTCTACGTAGGCCCATAGAATATCACGGTAGTTATTAAATTCCTGATCAACTTCAAAATGTGTCTTGAAATGCCGCTGGGCCTGTTGAAAGATAAAATCCGATTTTTGTATAGTATCCAGACCCGCGAAACGCACATCACAGCAGCTAGTGTAGAAGGTGATGTACCTACAGAACGCGCGTCCAAACACGACATAGCATTTTGATACACATTCCTCTTTACTGGTCGTGCATTGATACAGGGTATAAATATCCCGCAATAAATTTTGCAGCAGGTCCTGCTTGGACTTTAATGTGTCTGATATTTTGGTGCGTGTGCATGCCTTTGCAAGGTGTAATTCGTTTAGGATGGCGGTACCCAAAAGGTCGTGGCTATTCACCGTTCTGCTATCTCTATCCTCAAACCCCAGACACATGACAGGCATAGGAGGAAATGGCAGAGCTGAAAGGGACGAGGCCACAAAAACTTCCAATTCATGACGACTTGAAAGATCACACGCCGTTGGTGAATTTATTGAAACACTGAATACAAGCAGTGTATTTAAAATAACACACACGATCACCTGATGTGCTATATTTAACAGTTATGTGAGCATTACAATACAGGCTCTCTTTTCCAGGCAGCAGTATGGCAACACGAGACACGACCCCGTCGACTTCCGCGCGGGGTTTCGCTTTTCCGCAGGAGAGGGAGATGCGGGAGTAGAAAAGGAAGGTGGAAATGGCAAGATGGACCCTGCCTCGAAAACGGAGGAAGGAGTAAAAAAAGCCGCAGCAGAACTTGATGATGTAGCCCAACTCACAGAGGTAGCAGCTGGGCATGCAGAAACCCAGGGTGAAGCTGATGGGAAGACTGCAAATCCAGCAACAGTAACTCATGAAGTCGCAGATGCCGCACCAAATATGGTAAATGAACTAGAAGCAGCAATCAAGCAAGTCATGATGGCTTTGGAAGTATTACAGGCATTGCTGCCAAAGTTTACCTATGTGAAGGGTCTCGCGGAAAAAGTGGCAGAAAACACGCCAGAGCCAGCGCCACATCCGGTAGAAGGACCGCCAGAATACAATGGTAGGCGATTCGGGGCTCGACAGCCGTCGCTCTTGAGGCGCCTCAATCAACAATCGACGTATGCGGCGCCGCAGCGTTACAGGCTTCAGTCCCGTGGCCTAGCGAGGCGGTGATTTTGGGTTTTTGGGTGTTTTGTGTGAAATTCCGTAGATTTGTGGGGTACTCTTGTATATACTAGTCCAATTTTGGGGATATCAATTTCTGGCTTCTCTCCGATAATGTCCATGTCATATTTGGACATCTTTATGCGCGAATAAAGCTGCTCCATAAATTTCTCGTTTTTTAAATCTCTTTCAAAAATAGAAACTGCAAACACCATAACGACGCATAGTACAAGAAGTAAGACAAAGAGGATGAGAAGGATTGGCGAAAAGCCCTTTTTATTTTGGCTGTATAAATGTGTTCTGATTGTGTCTATATGTCGTATGGTAAATGTGAAAAACACGTCCCACTTTTTTGTAGTTCCTCATGTCAGGTCAATTACATATTGCCCTGTACCATTCAAATTATATTCGCGCTCCTGTGTAGAATTCGCGGCGAGCACAAACGACATCTGCATCAGTTCTGATAGCATCCGAGTAAAAGACCCCTGTGTGGCCAGATCATGAAACAATTGAGCGTTTGGGATAAGGTTGGTGTTAAGCTCATTCATGACGCCCAGAAGATGGCGACGCACGGCCTCATGGCGCGCACGCATCCGTGTGTTTTCAGACTCGCTGTTCTGGAGGTCGAAGAAAACTCGCAGCATATTTGACGTCGTGTATTCCAGTCCCGTCACGACCCGCACATTCTCTTGAGCGTAACGCTGTTCCCGCATATTGTGCCGTATGAAATAGCTCTGTCGTATGCGCTGATTCTTGGCACAGTCCCAGTTTCCGTATTTCTGCTTCCCAGCACAAATGCGCTTGATAGCAGTGATCATGCCGTCTTCCATGAAGGAGTCGAACTGCAGACACGAGCAGCTGATGTTCCAGCTCTGTAAAAACTCTTCCAGCGTGTCGCTGCATAGATATTCTGGTGCATCTACAAGCACAAACACTTCGAAGCATGACTGGTTGGTGTAGGATGCATGCAATACGCGCGACTTCAGAGCATATCGTAGAGATCTCAGGAAGACGTTGCGGATGGGTTGCTTGGTAAACGCACACATCGAAAAATACCTCTCCGTTTTGGGATTTGCTGTCTCTATGGTTTTTCGAAGCTTGTACATATCAGATATTATTTTGTTACGGGAGTCTGTTTCATAGCGCGGAAACCTAATGATGCGCTGCGAGAGAAAGGTCTCAAAGCGACTTAGGTCTTTTTTGGTCGGTTCTTGTTTAAATATTCGATTGCACTGTACACTGCTTATCGAATCCGTGCCGGTCATATTGTACTTTTTTGTGGAAATCAAAAATAGTTTTGGTCACATCACCCAGAAACAACACAAATATTAAAAATATATTCATTTCATTTTAGGCCGCCAGCAGAGCTGTTGGCTTATTTGTGACTGAACTCTCTACTTCTTGCATTGATGAAATGCTCACAGGTGCTGTTGTTGGGGTAGGTTCCACTGCAGTTGGGCGACCACTCTCGGGTGTCATATGGCTCTCGTCATCTGACAGTAACAAACGAAGTTCTTCGTCCAATCCCTCGTCTGACACCTCCCCATTGACATCAACACTCTGTGAAAGTCCATCCTGCAGTGCAGACACGTCTGCCAACGACTCTTTCATATCCATCATGACTTCGTCCATCGACTCCAGGTTTTTATCCAGTCCCATAGTTTTCAACACAGAGCTCGTCTCTTGCACTGACGCTAGTATTTGTGTGTTAAGCTCGCTCACATTTAAAGTCTCCAAGTGTGCTTCGAGAGCAAATCTCTTTTTGTGCATCATTGTGAGCTGCGTGCGCATGTTTCGACTGCGAAGCAAAAGCTCACGCATCTCGGAGGAGTTTTTCTTGCCCGTTGGCACGGCTTTGACCCGCGCCGCAATCGCGCGGAGATTTGAGGTGTAGTTTTTTTCTTGCTCTAGCATACCCGCAATCGTGTTCTCCGTCATTAGCTTTGCCCTCCGCTTCATGTCGTCTTTGGACACACCCCGCACCGTGCGCATTATCCGGAGCCATAATTGTGCGAAAGACATGCGTGTGGTGTCGCTACAACCAGAACTCATTGTGAGTAACAATCTGGACTCATATATGATTGACACACAAATCTACATTTTCATGTATTTAAGAGAAGGTACTTTAAATTATGTTCGGGATCGAGTACAGGAATCATGCGACTTTTGTCCGTATGTACCATGCTGCTGCTGGGGACGGCAGTGGCTTTCAACGTGACACATGTGTGTCAGCGTCCAGGGAGAAGGATGCGTTCTTCTACAAACATGACGGTCGTGGAGGGGTGTGACATGGACCAGTACAGTGTGGTATTGTCATCGGATGAGAAAGTGCTGGGCTTCAATTACGCTAGCCAGACCCCATGGCCCGAAGGCACCGACTACCCCGAGGATCTAGCTTCGAATGTGTTTTACATTAACACCACATCGCGTGGGATCTACAGGTGTAAGGCATACGACATCAACACATACATCAAGCCCTTTGAATGGAACCAACTTCCTGGGGACTTTTTCGAGCCGTGTGAAGTCGAAAGCCTGGACCACTCCCCCCTCGGTGATGGTCCGCAGGAGAATGAAGCAAGCGAGCCGAGAATGCAAACTCCAAAACAACCCGATCCAGCCCCACCACGCAACCCCAAAGTGGATTGTGTCAGTGGCTTCTGGGACGTCTGTGGGAAGTGTGATGGCGATAATACAACCTGTCTGGACTGCGACAACGTACCCAATGGCACGAAGACCAAAGACGTGTGTGGAGTGTGTGGAGGAGACGGGAAGAGCTGTCTGGACTGCGAAGGTACTGTAAATGGTCGAAAGGTCATAAACCGCTGTGGACAGTGCGCAGAAGACGACTCGAGCTGCATTGATGAAGGAAAAGACGATCCTTTCGTGACTGTAGGATGCGACAAAAAAGTAGGTTCAATCAAGAGATATAATCGCTGTCATATGTGTGGTAGTGACGACTCTGAGTGTGACCCGTGCATGACAGGACACTTCTGGAAATGCTTTGAGGCAATGTCAAAGCTTCGAATAGAAAAGACAGAAGTCAGCAATGTGTCCCTGATTGTATGTGTCATTTCTGTGGCGCTGGTCAAGGTATTTTCGGCATACCATCTGATGACGAAGCTGAACAAAAGAAGTTCACTTTCCGATATGATGAATGTCGCTATTCGCGTCTTTTTCATGGTGGTGCTCTGGGGATGTGTAATCATGGCCGAACAGGATATCAATTTTTCAACCATTCTTCGATGTCTGGCATATCTCGTTATTGGATTTCCTCTTGAACAGTTCATAGTCAAAAAGACCGAATCGTATGTGAAAAAACTAGAGACACGGTACAGTGATGATACCAAAAAAACCGAAGAAATCTCTGTGTTGATTCATACTGACCGGGTCTTAATTTTCACCTATGCGGCTCCGCCTATCACGATAGTTTTATTGGGGTTTGCCATTTTGTCTGTATTGACGAACGTACAGACTGAAAAAGCTCACCTGCTACAGTTTCTCGCACTGCCATGCATCTGCATCTGTGCATTGATGATACTATACTGGAACCTGCGCACCCATTCGAAGGAAGAGTTCTTGAATGTTTGTCATGAACTTTCGATGTTCGACAATGCGTGTTACGGAAACCAAAAAATCAGTATCAAACTGCTATCAGTTGTGGGTGTGTTCGACTTTCTTGTGTTTGCAGCAGCCATGAATTTTTTACACACGGACATTAAGAGCTATGCCTGTCTGGTTGCATACATCGTCTTTGCTGTCAAATTCTGGATGAGGTTTATTTTGCGATTCCAACACGCTACGCCTTATTTTGAGTCTGATCCCATTCTCAATGCGCTCTCAATCATTTCGGTGGTCTGTATGTCTTTTCCACAGCACACCGAGATGACTATCATTTCGGTATTTCTGGACATGCTTTTGTACATACCTTGGATGTGGTATCCCAAATTTCATCAGGGTTGTACTTTGAGTGGTATTGCTTACTGTGGAACAACCCATCAAAGCTCGATTGACATGAATAGAGTCGGTGGTGAAAGACAGCCTTACAACGCACTACTTTGTTGTCATGTAAATCTCAAGGAAGTCTGTGTTGGCAGCTTCGGCAGTGAGCTTATGCAATTCAAATCATCTGATAATGGACGGCCTGCTAATGTAGTCATACTCTTTTTTAAGGGTACGAGTTTCGAAAATAAGGAAAAGATCCGTCACACATGGAACAATAATGCTGAATGTTTGAAGGAGATAGAGAATAATTACAACGCCTCTTTCACTTCATACGAGACCACGATCATCAGTGGAAACAAGAGATTTCCAATGGAGATTCACACAGGGTTTCTCAAGAAGAATACGTCGGTATATACCGCACTTTTCTTTATTTTTTTTGCCGTGTTTGTCTTTTGCGAGATTTACTATGGGGCACACTATAACACATGCAAAGCCGTTCTGGGCTTGTACAAGGCCAGTCGCGGAGAACTCTAAATTTTGGTATGAGAAACATACCCACTGCTGCCCTTTGAGCGCAACCATTTTACCTTTAACATCACGAGTTCTCTCTGATGATAGTAAACAAAAACTCGAAAACAAACATTACCTTTTTTTCAACCCCAACATAAAACCGAGCATTGTTATGCATGCTCATGAACATGTTTACCGACCCCTTGCATGTGATATTGATTAGTACTTCCTTACAGTATGTACTTTCAATGCCAAGAGATTGTAAAAATTGCTCATTGAAGCTTTCTAAGCGGTAGCTGCGTACGGTCTGCCAATTGTCGGAAATGCTACTTATGATGTTTGCCGACCACCGAGAGTCATTCAAAATAGCACGCTGTAGATGGTAGTCTTGCGTGGAAATGCTGTATGGGAGTCGCGCACTCGCAACAATCATATGGATAGTTTGTTCTGTTATGGTGCTTCTGTCCAGAACATGGTCAATGACTGTTTCGACATCTTCGCTCTGTCTGGCACCCCGGAACAGGGTTAAGATTCCTGAGTTCACTATAGTCAGGTTGCAGAGTGGGCTGTAGAAACATTTGAACGTCCCGAAACCATTATCCGTGAGGTGTTGCATATGAGCAATCTCCTCTCTGACGATATTCTTCGAGCTATGTTGGATCTTTCCGCATACGTTACTGATGTATGGTGCCTGTTCACTGGACCCGACGCTCGCCTGTATGTTCACTTTCACAACTTCGCGTGTTGACCTTTCCAGGTGCTTATCAATGATTTCTAATGCTTCCATCGTACACCGCACGCATACCATGTCATTGCTTATTCCCCCATCGCTCCAAATGAATTTGAAATGTTGTGGCATGTTACGCGTCGAGTGATTGTCTAAAGCCGAATTCGTTGTTGATACCTTTTGGTCGCCTTTCTCTCGAGATCGGACCCTCCTCAATCCGAACGATTTTTGTTTGGATATCAAACACTGCTCTCTCAGCCTTCACAATTACACCTTCCTTCAGCGCTGAAAGTCTTGTCGCGTCGTTGCTTATTATCGCAAATCGACAGATAACGTTTGTTTGTAAAACCCTCCCCACGAACTGATTACCCTGAAGTCTTTTTACACAAAGTATCTGCATTACATTAGAAAGCAAAGTCAATTAAAGCAGGGCAGAAACATAAAATGCAGGATTTCTACATCACGGAATCTCGACTATTCCAAACTTCCACCCTCGTCCCTCCTAAGCAATCTCGCGACAGGAGGCTTTTTACAGAGCATCGCATCTATTCGTTTGACGAGGTGATCAACACCCTCGAAGACAAGGACCCCATCAACATCAATGTCATAATGGGAAACCAAAAAATCCCTATTCTTTCAAAGAATGAGTATCCACTACTCTCCAGGCTTTTTGTTGTCATGCAAGAAACCATGATCTTATCACGCCTCGAGGTGAGAGGCATTTAAGTGCTCTTGTAAAAGAGGAATAGCCCTCTCAATACCATTGAAACATTTTCATGAATATCTCACAGTCTTGCATAATAATGACGATAGTGATCTACTAGATGTAATACCCCACATGGAGGAATCTAACATGCGCGAGTTGTCAGAGCTGTTACTTGCCTGCTTTTTTCTACAAAATGGCATTTCTACCTTTGAACCAGACCAGGGTGATACCTTGCGTGCGCGATTCATTAGCATCGATGATTTCTCGAAAGAAATTTCTCTTAGATCTCAAGACACTTCAAATTTAGACTTAGAAAGTTTTGAAAAGGAGCTCGAAAGTCTTGATATCAATCTGGGTGACACTGAAAATACACCAGGTCCGTGACAGAGACTACCTGCAATCAATGCACCACGACGCACACCACTACGATCACTGCGTGGAGGATGACCACACGACGTCCGAGTACGTGACGACCGACCCCGACGATGAATTAATGAACGAGGATCTAGATTTTACTCCATGTTTCGGAAAAGTCGGCATAGATTTATGGTAGTCTGCTAAAATCAGTCATACATCAAATGTATTTAAATAAATTGACTTTAAATCAATCTCAGGAAGCATATGGGTACTTTTCATTGGTATTTGGGTCTTTGGTATGGTAGAAGGTGCTCATGACACCTTCAATAGACCAGCTTATAACGATGCCTTCACATGCGAAACATGCCCAGAGAACCATTATTGCTTCGAAGGGGGGAATGAAGCATGCCCTGAAAACTCCACATCACCCACAAACACCCATATCATCGATGGATGTACGTGTAATATGGGATATCAGAAAGTTACTATCAATGCTGATTTATTCGAATGTCAGGAGGGACAGCCCCCTTTTTATTATATAGATGGTCAAGTATTTGATTGCGAGTCTCATATGTCCAACTCCGAAACTAACGAGTCGATGGCGTCGTCGACGGGGTTTTGTCGGTGCAAGCCTGGTTATTTCTTGCACGAAGATGGACAGTCATGTGTGTCATGTGGAAACAACGAATACAGTGATAAATATGATTCCATATCATGCCAGTCGTGTCCAATACATTCAGGACATATACAGACAGCACAGCCAACAATGCAGTCGTGTCAGTGCAATGCGGGATATGAAGGTTCTGACGTAATCTCGTGTGCTCAGTGTCCAGTAGGCAAGTATAAGTCAATTCAACTCACTGATAGCTGTTCAGATTGTCCTGCTGGCAAATACGCAGATACCGTTGCGAGTCTTGAGTGTAAAAACTGTTTCGTAGATTCAAGTTCCCCGACATTTTCAGATAGCATTGAGGACTGTACGTGCAATAATGGCTTTGAAAAGAATGACGCATCAGGGACTCCTTTCTGTCAACAATGCACCCCAGGAAAGTACAAAGATTTGACTGTGTCGGTATGTACTGCATGCAGTGATAGACATATAGCCCCTGGTTATGGGAATGTGGAGTGCGACCAATGCTTGGAAAATTCAGATACTGTTGACAATGTGAATTGTTTATGTAATGCGGGGTATTCGGGGCATCATGGCAGTTCCTTGGTGAATTGCCTGGCTTGTAGCGCAGGTACATATAGTATAGGAGGACAGGATGAGTGTACGTCATGCGGAAACAACACAACTTCAACCCCAGAATCTACGTCTGTGGATGAATGTCGGTGTATTGAGCAGTTTGAGCAGACCAATGAAGACGGTCTTAGTATAACATGCACTCAGTGTGCGCCTGGTAAATTCAAGAATAATAACGTGAAGGATGCAGTATGTGAAACATGCCAAGAGAATGCCTATCCAGTTCTTGTAGGTATCCAATATGAATGTCAGTGTAATGCTGGATACACCCCGTATGAAGAACTGTGCAGGGCATGTGAGAAAGGGAAATTCAAAAAAACTATCGGGAATCATGGTTGTAAGACTTGTGGTACCGACAAATACAGTGATTTGCTAGGAAGCACAGAGTGTCTGACATGTCCAGATTATTCTTCATCAAGGTCGGGGTCGGATTCTTTAGATGATTGTTACTGCAATACGGGTTATGCACACGAGGGTGGTGGTTGTGAGCTGTGCACTTCTGGAAAATACTCTACTAATTACATTAATGTCGATGTATACACAGGAGCTCAAATATGCGCTGAGTGTCCTTCAAATACTCGAACACCCCAGTCTAAGTTTCCGTGGGGAAGTTCCGCAGAATGTTTCTCGTGTAAAAAGTGTAACAACGGTTTATATGCTTTGGGAACATGTGATGAGAATGGTGATTATACTTGTTCGGAATGTCCCGACCCTGGAAGCACCACTTCTGCTAGTGGGTACCATATAGGGTTGGAAAGTTGTTTGTGTAAAGCTGGTTTTGAACTTAACTCTGGTACATGTCAGCAGTGCACTGCTGGAAAATTCAAGAGTGATATCAGTAATGCAGCGTGTTCCGACTGTGAGGGGGGGTCATATACCAATATCGAAGGCAGTACAGAATGTAGTCCATGCCCCGTGGGTATGAGTAGTACTACTGCTTCTACGCAATGTCTCTGCGACATAGGGTATTCGCCATCCGATAGCACGGCCGAGTGCATTCAATGCGCGGCTGGTAAATACAAGGACGAGATATCTAACTCTTCATGCATTGACTGTGAAGTAGACACAGTACAGGTATTAGCAGGCCAAGCAAGTTGCGACGCATGTCCTGGCAATCTTTCCACGCTAGAAATCGTGGGGTCTAGTTCTGTAAGTGACTGCAGATGCGATCTAGGCTTCGGGGTCAAGAATGACGACGAATGCCATGCTTGCATTGAAGGCCACACTTTCTCTGACCAACAGAGCACAGAGGCCTGTAAACCCTGTCAGTTGCGCTGTGGAGAGGGAAATCGCGTGGAGACGTACTGTAATACAATCTCGCAATTAGTTTGCCGCCCCTGCCAAGCAAACAGTAACTCCGAATACACTCCGGGTACAGACGAACTGTACTGTGCATGCAATGCGGGGTATGAGTTAAATTCTGTAACCTCAACCGAAAAAGTATGCGAGCCATGTGAGGTGGGAAAGGCTAAATCTCTGTCTTTTTATACGAGTAATCGCTGTCATGAATGCGTGGCAGGTCGCTCATTTTCGGATAGAGAGGGGCAGATTCTCTGTACGACATGCGACGAGGTGTGTCAGGATAATTATTTCATATCTTCAGAATGCACAATTTTTTCAAATATCACTTGCCAGCTGTGTTCGGATTGCCCTCCTGGTGAACAGGTTGATGTGCAATGCCAGTCAAATGGCAGGCAAGATACGACGTGCATGCCATGCGAAGTGGGGTTTTATTGTCCTGGAAATGGAGTAACTCCAACAAAATGCCCGGACGACTCTAGCAGTCCATCGGGTTCCACTGCCATTTCAAACTGCGTGTGTAATGCGGGTTATGAATTGACTACCGGTCCGTATGAATGCCAAGCATGTGGAGCCAATACGTATTGTTTCGAAGGGTTTCTAGAAGACTGTCCCTCATACTCACACAGCCCTGCCAAATCAAGTTTAAGAGAACATTGCATTTGCAATCCCGGATTTAAAAAAGATGAAACTACGCCCCCGTTTACTTGTATTCAATGCCCTCCGGGAGAAATCTGTGGTGGTGGTGGGACTGGAATTTCATGTCCGGACCCGTTGATGACAACAGACGCGGGCGCGAGTAGTGTCGACGACTGCTTTTGCATCGACGGGTACGAGGTCACGGAGAGTAACGCATGCGTGGAATGCCTTGAAGATGTATATTGCATCAAAGGTGATTCAACAGATTGTCCAGACGGTAGATGGACTAATGGACAAACTGCACGATATGCAGTAAGCCATTGTCTTTGTACAGCAGGTTATTTTGAAAATGCACAAGGTGATTGTGCAGTCTGTCAGCAGGGGTATTACTGCCCGGGTGATAATTCTATACAGGCTTGTACGGAATCAAATCAAGTACCCGATAGTGACCGAGCCATGTGCGTGTGTGACAGGGGATATGAGATGAAACAAGGACAGTGTTTCGAATGCCAACCGAACTACTACAAAAATTCTGTGGGCAATCATGAATGTGTTGAATGTGAAGTGTGTGTCGATCCATTCTATGTTTCACGTGAATGTACATCAACAATTGACACTGAATGTGAAAGTTGTGTAACATGCGAAGACAACTACTATTACAGTACTCCGTGCGATTCGTTACAACCAGGGGTGTGCTCCGAGTGCTCGGAATGTGACTTCGAAAACGAATACAAAATAGGTTTATGTACGCAATCGAGTGACACTGAATGCACCGAACGGGATAAAACACCAGAATTATGTAGTCACGAGATTGATAAAGTGAGAGGAAAGGAAAGCACACAAGGAGCAGATAAATGTATAAGCTGCGAATTATTAGAAGCTAAATCTTATTTTGGAGTGGATTTGCATTACTTTACTTCGTACGGAAAAGTATACAACGATAAGACAAGCTGTGGGATTGCTTGTCGAGAGGGATCGTATGCAGACCCCAACAATTTACATCTGGGCTGCAAATCCTGCGAGCACATGGGCAACTATCTCTTCAAGAACATGCAGCAGACTAAACAACAACTAGCAGATGGTAGTTCAATTTTTATCGACTGTGGCTTCGAATGCAAGGAGCCATTTGCTGTCAAGAACAAAGACGGAACCGACTGTATTCGCAATGCTATGAAGGGCGGCGAGGATACATTTTTTTCGCAAGAACTGGATCTGTCTCAATATGAAAAGACATCGGAGGGCTTCAAGTTCACCATCACATACACACAGTTTGACAAGTATATGATACTGGTCAGCAAATCCAATCTCGAATGTGGACCCTACAACAAAACCACCGACTGTTGCAGTAATGCTTTCCGCATTTCACATAGAAGTTTTTCGGGACTACCTCTTGATGGTGATATGTGTGGCAAGAGTCCCGATATTATCAATGCTGACGATGCAACGGGAACACCCCTCGCTTTTACTATTAAATATGAATTTCTGAATGAAATAGCTGATTGTGAGACCGACGATTTCGGTGTAAAATGCAGATTTGTGATATCGCTTTTAGATGTAACATATACACGTTTCATTTCTCGAACAGTAGAGATACAAAATGATATCGGAACCAGTGTCATGCGACTACACAACACAGAATCCTACATACCACTCGCGATATTTGATGTGCAGATACTATGGCTGAGAAGAGCAGCTAGTGGAAACACAATGTTATTACAATTTCAAATGCAAAAAAAGGATTACATCGAGCAAGACGTCGGTGTCCATGTGTCTCTACCCGGCGCGGCCTTGCTCGAAGAGGTCCCCGAATGTGCCAGAATACACGCGTCAGTTTCAACTTCGAATTCAAGTTTTAGCCTGGAATCCGGGCTGATTTCCTGGGCAGCAGCCATATTTGTTCCACAGCAACAAGATCAAATTTCTATGATAGCCACCATGGTTGTTGAAGGCGAAGGAGGAGATATTCTCCTCTCGCATATTGGCTTTGTGCGAAATGTGTCAAACTATTTACTCGATCA
>Ga0181574_10000762_pt1 | contig 29966 bp, 42 predicted proteins | sample 101ome_24_FD_145600 | JGI IMG/M metagenome (GOLD analysis project Ga0181574, IMG submission 145600) | Coastal salt marsh microbial communities from the Groves Creek Marsh, Skidaway Island, Georgia - 101410AT metaG (spades assembly) | ecosystem: Environmental > Aquatic > Marine > Intertidal zone... | reverse complement strand
CTTGTTAACCAGATTTAAGTTAAAATTCTGTCGCTAGAAATCTTTTGCGGTCGCGCGTTACCCGTAAAAGTTAGCGTCTGAAAGTACCTTTTCGTTTAGCTGTGGCTTTAGCACGCTTGAAAGCACGCGCAAAATTGTTCCCGAAAGCACGCCTTGCTGTGGTGTTTGCATCATCATAGAAGCCAAACTGTTTCTTGATCTGCCCTGATGGTTCAAGCAGGTACAACATCTGCACGGGATAACGATCCTTACCCACGCGCCGCATAATTGCCATATCACCAGACTTGACCAGCCGTTGAATGAATACACCTTTGCGGTTCAACAGTTGGCGCGGTCTGTCTGCTTTACGCACTGCGCCACCGCTTGTGCGTTGCACTGTGTTCTGATTGCTTGGTATCGCCAGATGCCTACCGCGTGGTGTCTTAACGCCACCTTGTGTCAGACGTTGCAGATAATCGCGTTGCATCTTTCCGCGCGTGTTGCCTACGACCGCACGCAGGTTTTTCTTAGTAGCATACACATCTGGGTTACGCTTGCTGATAGGTGTCAATGCGGCTTGCATAAACCGTCTGTTACGCACTGTCACATCTGATGGCCAAGTGCGTTCGATAATCTGGCCGCGTACATCTTTGGCTGTGTCATTGATAGCCATTGCATATGCAAACGGCATTTGGTTCTTACCAAACGCATCGATGGCTTTCGCAAACGCAGGCAGATTGCTTGTGACATTAACAGACATCGACCCTGCCGCCGCTTGTGCTACTGCACCACGGTCAATGCCACCACCTATCGCGCCACGGGCCGCGCCACCTACTACTAATCGCCCCGCGAATGCCAACAATGGTATAGCCATCAGTGTGTCGTTTCTTCTTCCAGTTCTAATATAACTACAGTGCCAGACGTATCACGCGCATCGAATATGATGCCATCGCATTCTGTGCAGTTGATCGTGCCGCTGTTTTCCTCGACATAGCCATATGTCTCGCTTCGACACTCAGGATGCGCACACTGCACTATGTTTTCGAAGAATAACACATAAGCCATCTGCAAACCATAAGCGCAAAACAAAAGCCGGTCAATGACCGGCTAATGTCGATAATATTATATATATTATATATATTATACTCTTAGGCTTTGTTGCAGTTTGCCAAGGTTGTACCAGCGGTTTTGATCTTCAGACCGTTGGCGTTCTTTACTCTTTACGCGCCGGTCATAACGCGAAATAGCATCATTGAACTTTCTTTTCGGCAACTTATCGCCAGCCAGTTCGTAAACATAACCCCCAGTCGATTTGCTACCGTCAACGCGATCAACCAAGCCCACAGCGTTCATTCGCGTTAAATGTGCAGACACACTGCTTTTGGTTGCGTCAAAACTATGCAGTAATTGCAACTTATGTGCGTCACGCATTTTAAAGCGTTGCTTTGGGTTATCGAATTGCCGGTAAAGCAATTCATATAAATCCCACGCACGCAGTTTTTGCTCGTATGGTTGCACCACTTTGGATTTCGGCGGGTGCTTATAACTGCAATCGAAATCAGGCGCAGTTGTCAGTGGTGGCGGCACGTCAACATTTTCGCGCACGACAATCGGCTTTTTATCTTTGATAGCCTCATAATCAATTTCAATGTTGGCTTCGCTATCGATGGCCGCCGCTAAGATTTCGGCCAGACCCTGCTTATCGCATTTGATTTTGATTAGGTATTTATTCATTTCGTGATCTCCTCGTTTTCAATTTCTGGCGGGTCACTTTTGACATCGCCACTACCGTTACAGATTTCGCAGATTACCCGCTTGCCTGTTTCGATCTCATAACGCCCCTCACCAAAGCAGTTGGTGCAAGGCACCGTGTAGTCAATATAATATGGCGGCACAAAGCCTTTTGGGTAGCTGGTCACTGAACCACACCCCAGTTGCCGGACATCCACGCCCATATTGTGTATTCCTTGCCCCACACGTCAAACATTAGTGACGCCACGGCCAGCAAAAACACCAGCCCAACTATTTCTTGCCATAATCTCATAACTTAAACCGTATCACGCTGTGACCGCGTGCCTCTAAGCAATCATCCCGCATTACACCGCGCACATAGGGGCTGTCATACCACCTTGCGGCCATATCGACCAAGGCGCGGCATTCTGTAACGTCACGCTGATAAAGCTGTGCCTTATCTTCACTGACGCGCAGATCGGCTATTGGGGCGCGACTAGCGCACCCCGATAACACGATTGCTGTTACGACTAGCCAGCGCATTAGTAATTCTCCATAATTACGCCATCAGAATTGCGGTGTAATTCCCAACCAGCCATATCAGCGAATTTCCAATCATCTTGATCATCATACATCACAAGCTGGATAACATCAGCCAAACAATCAGTCGGCAAGCCAGCGTTATCTAACGCAATATGCGCTTTCAGCGTGTTGTCTTTGTACAGATGAAACTTTGCCATCGCTTCACGTTCTGACCCAATGTGATCAACGCGAAAACAATTTTTGCCGTTTTTGTTAAAGGCTCTCAATTCGTATGTATACATTATGCAGTCTCCCGTTTTGCGATTAAGCCTGTTTCAGCATTTTATTTTTTGCGTCAAAGTCGTCTGACAATTTGCATAAGTCGGCGGCCAGCTTTTTTTGCTTCTCAGTCAAAAGGCCAATTTGCGATACAGCTAGTTTTAATTCTATAGCCACACGAATTTGATTTGCGATCTTTTCGCTTCGTGCATAGCGACCTGTTTCTGGATTGAGGAAACCACGACCACGGCGCGGGTCATCAGTTTGGAAAATGCCACGCAATTCGCGCTTTGCTACACCGTCAACACCTTGACTGATTATTACAGACGCCCAGTAAAATGTACTGCGACCGTTTTCATCTGTGTAATTGCCCCATTCAATATCTTGCATTGTGCGACAATCGCGGATTTCATTTACATAAACATTCATTTTAGTCTCCCTTGGTTGAAGCGGGGCCGTTAGGCCGCCGCCTCTTTTTTCTTTTCTTCGATAAGTGGCTTAATGCCTAACCGCGCCGCACCTACACCGATTAACTCTAAGTTGCGTTTAGCCGCTTCTACATCGCCACGCTCTATGGCCAAACAGTAATCTTTATAGAAAATTGCATAAAGATTGATTTGACGCTGAAATGTTTCGAATTTCATTTTGCAAACTCCCGTTTTGCTGTGATAATTACAAGCCGTACCACCATCATTCACACTTGTCCACACTTTTTACACATCAGCACCCACTTTTTTTAATTCTGCAATCACATCTGGTCGATTAAGCCTATAATAGTTGCGTAATGTCTCACCCATCGTCTGCCATTGTTCTAAACTGATCATTTTGCGCTGTGGCGGTGTCCATTCTGTCGATTGCCCATTAATCGGCCTAGAATGCCCTGTGACGCGCTTTGGTGCCTTTTCCGCTTCCCGCATACACCAGTTGCGCCAAAACGCCTGTACATCGATATATGCGGCTTTATTGCCGTTTTGCTGATCCCACATCCTGATGCGTTGCAGTATTTCACCACCATTTAAGCCTTTACTGGCCGCATATGCCAGATCTTCATCTGATGGCGTCCAATCACAAACTTTGGTCTTTCTATTTTTATTAATTTTAGTTTCTTTTAGTTTATGGTTGTCAGTGTGACAGGGGTGGGTAGTCAGACTGACTAGGGTATACTGTGACGATTTACCAGTACGGTGGGTCACTGTGACCAACCCATCATCCACCAGCTTTTTGATTTTCCGGCGCACTGTCGCTTCGCTTGCACCCGTAAAACGCGACAAATACCCTGCGCTAGGCCACGCAATGCCACTATCGGGGTTTGAACAGTTCGCCAGCGCGATAAAAACCAGCTTTTCTAGCGGGTCATCCATCGGCGTTGTAAACGCTATTTTTAGTGCTTCAATGCTCATTATCAATCACCTCTAGTGTCAGTGCCGCATAGCCAATGATGTCCAACAGGCTATCAACGTGCTTGCAGTCACTATTTGCCAGCCGTGACAGTTTCATTGCGATCATCATCGCGCCAAACTGCTCCGGCGTGATGTCTTTGCCAGCGATCATCGACATCATCTGGCTGGTCTGCGTCCAGTTTTTCCGCAGATCGCCATAACTTTCGCCGCGCTGTTTCAGTATCGCTTGCACATTTTCTAGTGCTTTAGAACGGTTCATTTATCTTTTCCACTATTGTAAATTTATCGATGGGTATTTCAGCCATTAGCCCAAAATCGCGTTCTATGCCACGATCACGCCTACCGCCAATGGTAGTTTCAAAATCCACGTTGAAATTGACATAGCCAATGCAATCAATCCAGCGCACGATCAGAAATGTCGGCAAGCCGGTTTCAGTCGCCACTTGCCGCGCATACATCATTTTGTGCAGATGTAGCAGTGACGTTTTATATCTGCTAATTTCAAAGCTACGGCATTTAATTTCCGCAAAAGCCGCAATCCCGCCTTTACGCACCAGCCCAAAATCGAGCCGATCATATTCTGGCAGTTTCACAAAATCCACGCCCCATACGCGGCTGACTGCCTGCATCGTTTTCAGTTCAAGTGCCAAATGTGCGTGAGTTTCCATTTCAGCCCCCATTTGGATCATATGACAAGTTGTTAGGGTTGAACGGTATTATGTTGTGCTTGTTACGGGTCGTTTTGCAGTAGTCGGCCCGTATCACGCCCAACGGTTCAACACCATCTTCGATGTGTCTGGGATACACCCGCACTTCAATGCCGGTTCTGCCTTTAAACAAATGCACCGTCAGATCTTTGATATCGATCCAGCTTTCAGCCGAAAGCATCGTATAGGTGCGATCACCGATAGTCTGATACCCGTCATCCATTCGCTAATATCTCCCGCGCCACATAGCAAAATGTGTCAATGTCCATTTCGCAGGCGTATTTCCAGTCGTGCTTTTCAGCCAGATCACCAGACATAATGAAAAACGCCAGATATGTCATCGCTTGCACCGGCAACCGCACCCGCGTCTTTGATCTATCTAGTCGGTAAAACAACGCAGGCATCTTGCCAGCTTGTTCTGCCGCAGTGCAAACCTGATCCCACCATCGTGGATCTACGCCGGTTTTTCTTCTTTTACATTCTATGACAAAAGGAAAATCGCAATCATCAGTATATAGGTCGCCAAGATTAGCTTCGCGCGTTTGTTCCAACTGACGTTGAAATTTAAAACCAAGCTGAAAATGTAATTCTTTAGCAATTTCAAATTCATAACCTTTACCTTTATTCCGGCTTTTCAGTCCAGACATCATTGCCCCCGTTTGTTGCTTTTGCACATCATTGCCGAAATCAAATAAATCTGTAAAGCGTTAATTAAAATGTTGCAAAATGTGAAAGCGTGGAATACTGTGTCGAAATGAAACGGGAAATCGGAAAAGAATGGCGTGACGCTGACCTGACACACTTGTCAGTCAGCCAGTTAAATCGCACGCCTGCATATTGGATTTACGCATATTTGTATCTGCGTGATGATCGTAAAAACATAACTGTCGGTGAAAACGCCGCAGTCGGTACGGCTGTGCATAATGGCACGCAGGCAATCGTCTGTCACGGGCTTGACATCACTGATCAGATCTTGGCGGCGCAGATTGCGTTTGATTTCCACGATGCAAATCAAGATGCCGCTAAACGCGAAAAATATCGCGATTGCATACCGGATATGATTCGCAATGGCGTTGATATATTGACTGAATACGGGTTTGTCGGCGCGGTCGATGAAGAACGTATTGAAACGTGGCTGGATGGCGTAAACGTGCCGTTGATAGGCTTTGTTGATATGCTGGTGCCGGATACGATGTTTTGTGAAATCAAGACCAAAGCACCGCGCAAAACCAAGCTGTTAAAAGATGGCACGCAGGGTTGGGCCAAAGCGACCCTGCCAAAAGCACCGGAAAAATCGCACATTGCACAAGCCGCCATTTATCACCACGCACTGCAAGTGACGCCATCGATCTGTTATGTGACTGATCACGATGCTGTAATGTTTACGCCATTTAACTGTGATGAATTAAAAGCTGACGCACTGGCAGACGCTGTGGAAGATATGCGGCAAAAGGCATTGATCCGGCAAAACCTGTTGCGGGTTAGCACCGATCCAAAAGTGCTGGCCAGCTTTACCGATCCAGACTGGTCGCATATGTACCAGTGGAAAATAGAAGATGAATATTTAGAAAAGGCGAAAAAACTATGGAAGCTGTAAAACTCGACAAAGCATTAAGCGATTTCCGCAGTGCGGCAACCGTTGGCAAATCTGGCAAAAACCCGATGTTTAAAAGCCAATATAGCACCTTGGGTGATGTGCTATCTGCGCTTAATAGCATCGCTGATTATGGGCTGGCATTTAAGCAATATTTTAGTGACGATTGTCTGGTCACTATGGTGTCGCATATTGAGACCGGCGAAAAGTTCACCAGTGCAATCCCGATCCGGCCAGAAAAGAACACACCGCAATCATACATCAGTTGCGTAACATATCTACGCCGCGCCAGTTTAATGACGATGTTCGGATTGAATGCAGACGATGATGATGGTAATTTAGCCAGTGGCAGTGGCGCGTTTTCCTCCCGTTCGCGGCCTAGCCATAAGGCACCGGCAGTCGCACCCACTTCGGCTGTCGGTGCCGCCTCTCCCAACATCGATGAAGAATTGCAGAAATGCAATAGCGTGCGTGATGTCAACGCACTTTACACACGCTTGTCTGGTCAGCGTGATCTGACGCAGGCAGAAATTGATCAAATGCGTAAAAGAAAAGAGGAATTGCAATAATGAATATGTGTACATTTGTCGGTCGCATTGGCCGTGATGCCGAAACCAGACAAGTTGGTGAAACTACTGTAACAGGTTTTTCGTTGGCAAGTGATGTCGGTTATGGTGACAACAAAACAACCATCTGGCTTGATTGCTCGTTATGGGGCAAACGCGGTACATCTTTGGAAAATAGTTTACTTAAAGGCGCAGATTTGACCGTAATAGGCGAGTTGTCTGAACGTGAATATGTAAACAAAGATGGTGAAACAAAGCGCAGTTTATCGTTGCGTGTTGCAGAATGCACATATCCAAAACTGCCAGCATCAGCGCAAAGCCAGCCGCAGGGTCAGCCGGTAACATTGTCACAAGCTGTCGATGATGAAATCCCGTTCTAAACCAAAACCAACACGCCGGATGCCGCGCTTAGAGCGTTGCATCTGGTGTGAAAAAAACGTGGATCTAAACGGCCACGATTATGTGTGTGACGGTAGCAAACAGGTTTTGCACGTCAACTGTTTCAATGAAAGATTAGGTATCATCAATGAAAATCGACAAAAACATACCAGTGCCAAAACCAAGGCATAAACATCCAATAATTGATAAGATGGATGTCGGTGATAGTGTGCTTTGCGACAATCGCGGAAAAATAGAACGATTGCGAGATGCAATGCGTTATCGAAAAATTAAATATGCCACAAGGCGCGTGCCTGAAGGTTGGCGGGTTTGGCGGCTATCTTAGCCGCCTTTCTTTTTGTTTTGGAAACTTTCCAGCGCACCGGCACCAAAGTAAAAGCCCAAGATGATCATCATCGCATAATTGATGCTAAACTGTTCCATCACCTTAGTCACTGCATCTGGGTCGCCGGTTCCAATGATCGTCATCGTCAAAACAATGATGTAGCTGGCCAGAAACGTAAAACCAAACATCAACGCCAGATAGCGTTGCGCCAGCTTGAATGGCGCGTATGCGTTCATCAAATCGATGCGTGCTTTGCTTTTTGCCGCAATTTCTTCTTCGGTGCTTGTGTGCATATCATCAATCAGCTTCATACCCTGCTTGATAACGCTATCAGATCCTAGAATTTTGCCTAATACGCCTAACATATCAATAACTCCAAACATTCGGGCGCGGTGCGCCGCCAAACGTGTCTAAATGCACAAACCGCGCACTGCCCTTTTGCGCTACGCCAATGCCGGTAAAGCCCATAGCAAAAGCCAGCTTCATTATCTGATGCGCCTGTTGCCCGTTGCACGCTATATCGACCGCACAGCCGCGCGTATGCACTGACAGTTTGCCAGTAGGCTTGCTGGCTTCGATACTGTGCTTGGGGCTTCTATAGCCGCTAGTGACGGTCATTGGCTGGCCATACACGTCACGCAGTTCTTGCAGTTTTGCCATAAACGACGCTGACATATTGCATTCGCCGGTTTCACTGCACGCAAATTCTTCTTTGCTAAAATTAGGATACTTTGACCAATCCATTTAACTGCCTCGTTTGCAATATGCTATTAACCGCCTTATGCCAGCTATCAGCTTCGTTTTCAGCCGTAAACCGTGTCGGTGACACCCGTTTGGTTTTGTATTGTAGCACCGATGTGACGGGCAAAAACAAACAACGTCTTGACTGGGGCTGAACCAAAGCGACAATATCGTAATCCTCAATCGTTGCACAGCGTTTCTTGCCGCCCAAACCAAGCTGAAAATGGCAAGACGGGTTTCGACGCCTGTCAGATAAATACGGGTTCGAAGCCTTGCACTGAATGCGTAAAAAAATGTCATCATCAAACGCCAATAAATCTATCGAATTTTGCTGACACATAGACACCCGCCACCCAAGTGACAATATGGTAGCGGCGGCAATATGCTCACCAATCAAGCCCAAAGTGACAGACAACTACATCGCCAATATCAGCCAAATAACAAAGCCTAGTGTCAATGCAATACAGCCAGCAATCAACCCCCAAATAATTAAATCATCTATAAACTGTTGCCGCGCGGCTTCTTCTTCTTTGCGGCGTTTTCTGATTTCGCCTTGTAGCCGGATGATCTGTTGCCAAGCATTCATCCCGTAATGCCCGATCACGAAATTACGCAATTCGTTTTCCATCTGTTCGGCTTTTTTAAGTGCGGCAAAACTTTCAAGTGCTTCTTCCTCAACTGATCCGAAGCGGCGCGATTTAGCTGTGGCGTGATATGTTTTGATGTTTTGTATGGCACCCATCCAGCGACCAAGATCGCCAGCCATACTCTCAATTTCTTTACCGGCGGCAATGCCTTTTTTCAGCACCGAATAGCTGGTGGTTGCTATGCCCAATAATGTAACGGGGTCCATATCATCACCTGCTGACCGGCTTGCAAATCGCTTTCATTTTAACACGTTTGCCGTCAACAGACGATATGGCTGGCTGGTTATTTAAACGATTGGCAATGTATAAACAGCGGTCAACATCCGCAAATGTTTGCGTCTGGCTGATAATGCCAGCCCCCATATAGACGACCAGCAAAAATTCGATCATCAGTCTTTAAGCTGATAAATGATAATCATCAGCAAAACAGTCTGGATCATATCTATATAAGGTACGCCAATCATTTGTTTTTGCTCATACGATAAAGCCGCCAGAAAACAAGCACCATCGCACCAAATGCCGCCGCCATCCCAAACCAGTGTTCCAACGCTTCGACCCATAGTGGCGCGGTCAGACCGGTGATAACAGTTGCAACGTCAATTTGGGTATCATTGTCCATAAATCACCTATGGTTTTGTCGGCCAAATAACGTCATCCAAGCTAGTTGCGGAATTGGTTATATCTCTCAATGCCTGTCTGTAATCTAATTGTGCTTGTGTTGCGGTGGCGGTATCACTAAACATCCAGTAATCAGTTTCTGCTAATAAACGGTCACGCTCTGCGCGTAATTTATCTAGCTCATAAGCCGCTTTTAACTCAGCTTCTTTAATTGTAATGGAATTTAAATCAAGCGTTATAGCGTTGCCGCTTGCATCATATGCGGCAACACTTCCATCAGCTTGCGTTACAATTTTTTTAGCGGTTGAATATAGTTCAATAACAGCTTGTGCTTTCACGTTACGCCCCTATTTCTATCGCAGTTAAAAACGATTCAAACATACCAGCGTTGTAATAGTTACTGTTAAAGTATAGTGTTCTAGCACCTGTGTTTGGGTTGCCTATTTGCACTGTGTAAGTAATTGCGCTTGTTGTTTGAGGGTCATCCAAATCAGTTATAGACGCTGGCCAGACAGTGTTTTCTAAACTAGAATTATAATTACCACGCCCTAACTGTGCTGATATAGCAGTGCTTGTTCCGCCAATATCTCTTTCAACACGCAAAGTGGCTGGTAAATTTCCAGCAGACGCATCATAGTAAAAACTGCCAAACACAAGAATTTTACTAGTAGTAGCAGAAGGTGTTATGCTAAGGGTTAAATTTGTGTCTGCATAATTAGGTGCAGTATTTGTTCCCCCAGCTAGGCTAGTAAAAGTTTCGCCAGCGGTAACTGACGCATTAACAACTTGCAAAACCTTGCCGCCGCCGCCGCCGCCCGCTGATGGTGTTGCTGTATCTGCGGTCTGATCAACATCAAATAGATCAATCCAAGCGTCATCATCAGCGTTGCGTTGTTTCAATATGTCGTTTGTCGTGTCATACCATAGCTGATACGCATATGTAGTCGATGGCGCAGATGCGCCGCTGTTTTGACTAACAACAGCCGAAAGCGCATTGTTTATGTCAGCGCGTGTATTGGGAAACGTCTGATTTGCAATAGTATAATCGTGCTGTGCCATTTAAAACCCCGTTGCAACGTAATCAAACAACCGATCAACACCTGTATTAGTGCTATCATAAAAATTGATAGTGAAGCCGGTTGCTGACTTACTTGTTATAGCATAATAATCGCCACTTTGCATATCCCCGACAGATATAGACACTGCAAGCAATGTTTTAAATGGCGTTGTAAATGTGACTGCTTTCGCGCCAGTTCCAGACTGTATATCATTGTCGCTTTGCGTGCGTGTTGGCAGTTCAACCCGCGCTTCTAGTTCTTCAATCGCTGGCGTTTCATCACTTTGGGTTGTTGTTAATTCTGCCCTAAACCGCAAAGCGCGTGCAGTATAACTACCGACCACAAACTGCCGATATGCTGTCCAAGTTGGTGATCCAGCGGGGTCGTCTGTTGTTGTGCTAACAAACAAATCAACATCTGTCGCGCCGTTTGTTACAGTTCCGGTGTGTTGTGACAGTTGTGTCACCTTCAGATTTGTTTTAACTGTTGATGTGTATGTTGCACCCAAATCTAAATAATTTGAAAAATCATATGTACCTGACGAAACGATCAAACCGCCGCCCCCATCGAACAAACCGGTTGCATCATCAAAATCACCGGCAACGCTATCAAACAAATTTGATGTGTCTAACTGTAATTTATCATCAATCACAACCACATCTGTTTTTGATCCACTAAATGCTGTTTGCTCAATCAATTCATTAACAAAGTTGAAACCTTGTATGTCATCGACAAGCGCAACACTACTATCTGCATTTGCAGATGCGTTATCAAATTTATCAACAGCTTTAATGAAATATGTGCCGGTCAAAGCTGGCACCGTTACGGTATTTGCTGGTCGTGGAACCTTTTTGGCAATCAAACGAGTATTGTTAAAAACTGCGCCTGTTGTTAGCGGTGAATGCCGAATGATGTAGTGCGACAAATCTGCATCTGTTGTTGGTGCCCAGCTTAAATCTGCCTGTTGACCAACTATATTAACGCTGAAATTTGTTACATCAGATGGCAATGTTGCTTTGCCGGTGACAGTGTGTTGCACATCAACAAAAGGCGATCTTGCATTTGCACCATATGACCGCACGCGGATGTCATATATTACATCTGTGATGACATTTGGTATCGTGAAAAACCCGCTATCGCTATATCCAAGCGTTATATAGTCGCTATCAGTGCTTTGCTTGTATTCTGCATAAAACTGTGTGACCTGTGGGTTTGTGCTACTAGCTGACACCTCAATGGTTGCGACCGGCTGTTGATTGACTGTTAAAACACCTTCATCTGTTACGACCGTTGGTGATGTCAGTGTAAACGGGTCTGGAAGTGTGGTGTTGTCTTGTGTAAATGCTTTTTCATCTGCATTCCAATCATATACCGCGCTGTTTGTTTCGCGTAACGACAATGCAACGCTTAACGATGGGTTGCCAGCATCATCCGCTGATGTCACAAGCGACCATTCTGCCACCTCAAAAACCTTGCTTGTGAAACCCAAACGGCTGTTTGTGACATAAACATTATCACCAACTTGCAAATCAAACGCTTTCATACCGAAATTGCCTTGCAACATAATTTGTTGCCGGTTTCGGTATAGTGCTATTTTGGCCAGACGCTGTGCCATCGGTGATGACGTTGTATATGGCAGATCGTAATCTAAGAAACGCCGCGTGCCGCCATCTTCAGTTTCAAATGTCGTGCTAGTTAAAGCTGGATAATCTGTAACGATATAATTGGTTTCTGGCGGCGCAAATATGCCTTTAATCGCGTTATAGTTATCACGCTTCGATTGTTTGGTTTGCAACGTAATCGGGCTGATCGAATCGTTTTCGTCAAGCGTGATAGTCGGCGTTGTATATTCTGCAACTTTAATCGAAAATTTGCCGTTGCTGTATGACAACAAACCGCCACAGCTTGTGATCATTTCTTCTAATATGCGCTTTGGTGCGTTTTCTGTTGTGAACGTGCCGTGAATTTCATAGCGGTTTTCTGTGCCGCCACCAGATATAGTCGCATCAAGCGCAACATCTTCATCACAAGCGTTTGCGGCGGCATTGAATGCGGTGTCATTGATTTCTGTCGTGTCTGCCGCAAAACCATATTTGGTGTTTGTCAAATAATCGCGTACCGCTAACGCAGGGTTCGCGCTATATGCGGTTGTCGCTGTGCGTGGGTCATACAGTTTTTTGCCGCGCACTAACGCGCTGAAATTAGGCAAGCCAGACGGGAAAGCGTCGCGGTCGTATTCTAGCCTCACATACATATATGCAATGCCGCTTAATTTGTGGTCACTTGTCCAATCACCACCGCTTTCAGTGATCAGATTTGCATTAGCGGCTTGGCCATCTGTGCCAAGCGCAGTTTCAACGCGCACTAAACCAGCATATTGATCAGGTGCGGTGCATAAACCATCACCATCCAATGTTAATTCGATGTCATTGCAAAATATTTTTTGATAGCTATCGATTTCGTGCGAACATAACAAAATAACCATATGCAAAAATTTATTGTCATCTGTTGATTGCACATAACCAAGCACGCCAGAAACGCGCGTTTCGCCATAAACAAAACGCCGTGGCACCGTCGGCTGTTTGATCATTTGGGTGCGGTTAGCACCTTCGGTCGCAAAACTGCTATAATCCGGCAAATCTTGCCGCGCGGCCATTGCGTAACCGGCACTAGACAATGCGATAGTCGTTGCGGCCATCGCCCAGTTGCCAGTGAAAGCATAAGTTGCGGCAACGATAAGCGTTACCGGATCTTTTACAGCTTCCTTAAAGCCACCAAAAAAATCGCTAACCCAACTCATTTAGCCGCCCCAAACTATTTCTTTGTCTTGCAAATCAGCGATATATTCCAAACCTCTATCATTCGGAAAATCTATTTTTTGATCTTCGCTAGTATACCGCCGCACCCGTGGCACATCTAGATCGATCAACCTGCTTTCGCCATTTACTGTTATCTGTGCGCTGTCGCCGCTTTCGGATATGTTCATCACATCCATCTGGCCACGAAACGCAACATATGGCGTGTCTATGATTGCGCCAGATGCGTCCAAGGTGCCAAAATACAGCGTCATCGTGCGGCCTTGATAGTTTTGATTTAACGCTGGTGAAATGATTGACGATGGCAAGCCTGTAAACCCTATTGACACACCGTTTGCGCGTATTTCGCCGGTTTCTTCTAATTCGCTGATGCTCATAATGTCACCACCGCCAAGATAGGTTTCACCGCCAATCGTCAGATCACCGTAACCTGTCCACACGCGCAAATTGCCATCATCAAAATCAAGATCAACAGCAAAAAACGGCCTGACAACATCAGCCGTTAATGCGGTATCAAAATTACTGCCTAGTGATCTGGTCATAGGGTTTCAACCGCGCCAAATGCCATTGAATAGAAACCGGCGTTATCGATTGTCCAATTTGTAGTTGGCGTTGATAGCTGAAACAGACCTTTTGCGCCTGATACAACAACCGTTGCATCGTCTGCCGGTGACGACCGTAAATCTGGCCATATCTGTAAGGTTGCTTCGCCAGATGCGTTGCTATCTACATCATCAAGCACTTTGTAAAGCTGTGACGATGTACCGGTGCCAAGCTGTATATAGTCACCCGCCTTTAGATAGCCCGTGGCTGACGCTGGAAGCCCGTCTATGGCCAGTTCGTCACCTGTTTGGCTTGCACCGTTGACGACCGGCGTGCCAGCCGTTGTAGCCGCACTGCCGCGCGGTGTAGCCGCATTCGGATCGCCAAGCAAAAACGTGCCGACCGGCCCATACAGTTTCATAAAAAACGTGATCCATTGTTCGGCATCTTCGCGTTTCATTGGCGGCAACGCAATGTCAGCTTCCCAGCGTTTGCCCTGATATTCAAATTTTTGCTGTGAAAACGTAAATGGTGACGTGGTGATCCCGACAACATTACGCGCTATCAAGTTTACTGAAAAAATGCCGGTATGTGTCGGAAATGTTAGCGGGTAGGTGATGGCCATAATTAACCCCCAAATGCTGAACCAAATGACCCACCACGCCGCCGCGCATCCAATACCGCACCTTTTGCGGCTTCTTTGATTTGCGGCAACATATTGGTCACTTCAGCGCGTACTGTTTGCGATATTCCCGTTGTCAGATTGATAGTCTGATTGACGACCACACCGCCGCCACCGCCCAACTTGTCATTTGGCACGACAGTACCGCTACCGCGTGGCACAAATAATTCTGGTCCTTTTTCACCCACAATATATGGCGTGTTACGCATTGCGGGGCCGCCAGATGCCAAGCCTGCCGGTATATATGTGTTTGCGCCTGCACCTACTGTGCTGTAACCACCGCCGCCGCCGAAACCGCCCAAAAAACCGGCTATGCGCCCCGTGATCTGTTGCTGTATAGCCATACGCATAAGATCGCTGATGATGCTTTGCGCCATCGATTTGAACGCATCTTTGGCCGACATTGTGCCTTGCATTACACCCATCAGGCCATCTTCTAACTTATTCAGACCGCGCACTGCAATGTTATCCAACTGTTTGCCGGTGTCACGCGCCGCGGCCGCATAATTCTGCAACCCGCTTGTGCTTTCGTGCGTTAATATTGTCACGCCGCTGATAGCCTCTTTTGTTTTTTCGGCTTCTTCTTTGACACGTTCAAAACCAACAGCCACATCATCAAGTGATACAACAACTTTTGGCATTGTTTCTTTTGCAGTTGTCTGACCAGCTTCATCAAGTGCTTCATATGCGTCTGCCAAGCCACGCAGTTTAGCCTCAAATTGTTCGCCAAACGTGCTTCTATCCATTTCATCAAGCATACCCATAGAATTACGGGCAACCATATTGAAGCCATCGATCAGCGCGTTAATCATATTTCGGAAACCAGCGATAGTGTTTGCAAACGCAGTCAACAGCTTCACTGTCAAAAATTCTGCTATGCTGGCCAATACTGGCAAAACCTTAGACGTAATAATGCGACCCATACTGGCAAATGTTTCACCAATACGCGCAAAACGATCATTAGCGTTTTCTGTGGCTTTTGCGTTTTCTTCGCTTAGTTCCAGCGTAAACTGGTTAAATTCTTCACGCAGTTTGTTTAATTCTTCACTGCCGCCTTGCAATGTGTTGATCAAGTTGACACCAGACCGGCCAAACAAATCAAATGCAATACGCACGCGATCTGCGGGGCTTTCGATCAATGTCAGGCGATCAGCCACTTGATTAAGCAAATCATTTGTCGGTCGCAGATTACCAGCCGCGTCTGTTACCTCAATTCCCAACGCCTTAAACGACCGCAGGCCAGTGCCGATGCCGGTACTAGCCTCAGATATAGACCGATTGAAGCGTGTCAGACCTTTTTCTAATTCTTCGGCTGACGCACCTGTTTGACCGGCGGCGAATTGTAACGATTGCAGTTCGTTGACCGTCATACCAAGGCGGCTTGACGCTTTGGCCAGATCGTCTATTTGATCTGCCATTAGTTTTAGACCGGCACCCGCGCCAAGTGCCACCAGTGCGCCTTGTACGCTCATTATTGACCGTTTCACGCGGCCTAGTCCGGCGGCAACTTTGCCAAATGCACGTTGCGTCTTATCAATGGCCGATATGGTAAATCTAAGATTTTGATCGGCCATCTTCTATCACCTTAAAATATGCGAACCATTCGTTTAATTCACTCAGCGTTAATTCTTCGATTTCGCCTTGTGTTTTGTGCAAGCGATCCGCTAGGGCCATCATATTTAGCCGAAGCGGATCTTGCTTTAGTTTTTTTCAGCATCCTCGACACTATCAATGTCACTGAACATCTTGCCAGCAATGTCACTGATGAGCGTCACGCTTTCTTTCATAAGATACATCTTATCTTCTAGCGTGAATAGACGCTTGCCATCAGCATCTTCAGCTTTGTTAATAATCAGATCAATCATACCCGTGATCGTCATATTATTGAGAAAATCCTTATGCTTTCTCTGTAGCTTGTCGATGTCTCCGGCGGTAATGGGGCCACAGTATATAATCAATGGCTGATCTTCTTCGCCCCACTCAACAACCTCGATTTGTTTACGTTGCAACGCACGCCGCGCCGCTATCTGCTCTCCCAGCCCCATAATTTACCTCATCAAGTTACGGTTGTTTCAGTCAGACCGCCTGTGCCTTGGAAGCTGTAGGTCGCGGTCACGATACCGTCAGACGTTACACCGATTGACCGGCTTGTGACAATAGCTGAACCAGTCAGCTTGTGGTCGCCAGACGTGTTGCCTTCCATCTGCAAATTAAGCGTGATGCTATCACCGGCTGTGCAGTTGTTTTGCGCGGTATCAGTATCGTCAAAATATGTTTCAACGGTTCCGCTGAAATCGGTGAATGATGCTTTGTATGATTTCGCAGTGTCACCCATTGCTGTATCTTCAATGGTGTCTGCGGTTTCATCTACAGAAAAGCTGATCACTTCAGCCATAGCGTCACTGCCGATAAGCACGACACCATCGTTGCCTTTAAAAGTTGCCATTTTAGTATCTCCTACGCGGCAGTTTCAACGTCATTTTCAACGGTTCGATATTCAACCGTCACTGTAAACCGACCCACGGCCACCGGCTGTTCACCGTCACCCGCAAAATCAGCTTCAAACGCAGTGATCTGTGCGTCTTTAGCCAGACCACCAAGCGTTACATCAGCGGCAATGGCTTCTTCAACCTCAACCGCAATCGTGTCTAGCGTGTTGTCATAATTAGACACGCCTTTAACGTAGGCCTCTACAGCCACGTCTAAAACCCTATTTACAGAACGTGGCAAGCCGATTGTATCATATTCGCTTGTTTCGCTCTTTGTATATATACACAACGCTGGCAGGTTTGTTTCTTCCAGCGGAAATATCCGGCTTCGAAACACATTACTGCCCGCTGTAGTCAGCCCCGTCAGCGTGGTCACGATGTCATCGCGTATTTGCTGTCTAACGTGGCTCATTGCTTTTCCAATACCAATGTGGTCATACCAGTGCCGTCATCCTGTACGATGCGGATCGTGTAACCAGTTGCATTGATCGTGATTGTATCGCCTTCAGCGGCGGCTGAAACATCTGCGGTGCGGCAAACAAAGCGTGGCTGTTGCAATGCAAACCCAACGCCGCCACCAGCATCCACCTCGACAAATTCATTGTCAAAAATGCCATTTACTGTGGCCGCATTATAGGTCGCGGCAACGCCAAAATCATCAACACCGACAAAAATCGCGCGATCATCTGCGGTTTCGACAGCCATTATTCATCATCCGCAACCGGTGCTTTGACCGCTTTTTTGGCTTCATATGGCTTTGCATAACCACGATCAATCAGCTTTTGCGCTTCATCTTCGCGCACATCGTGATCTTCACCGGCCAGCATAATCCCAACGCTACCGGCTTGGCAGTCTTTGATAGCTGTGATTTTGATATATCTATTTGGCATTTTTCTTTGTGTTCCGCTTAACTAGGCTGGCGGCTGATTTCTTTGTCAGACCCACGGCGCGATCAGTGATGCCGATCTTATCTTCATAAACCTCAACGCGGCCAGTGTTGACCAGATCCAGACCGATGTTGTCTGTCACCTCAACAATATCACCAACTGTGTGCGCCACACCTTTGATCACAATATTACGCTTGCATTTAATCTTCATCAAAACCCCCTATGGGTAAGACGGGGCGACCAAAGCCGCCCCGCTTGTGATTTAGGCATCGATGTCCAAGCACGCGGCGAATGATTGCGCGTGACGAACAGCAACGTCCATTTCCTGCATTACGCGGATGCGTACTGCGCCGGTTGAACCTGCTGTATATGGATCAACCAACACGTCTGGTGTTGAGAAGAAGCCCATCATCAACTGTGAGAAATCACCGAAGATCATAGCTGACAATGCTGTACCAGTGCCTTTGGTCAGATCTGATGGCACGTTGTTGGTCACTGCCAAATCGTATCCATACAGGCTGTTCCAAGGTGCATCCAGCAACATTACGCTATCTGTTGAAGCAACTTTTGCAGTTGACGCCATCAGTGATTTCACCTTTGGATTTGTCAGATATGCAAGTGTGTTGCCATTGATAGCCGCATTGTCAATTTCAACTTCTTTAACCAAGTTAACGATGTCGTCCCAAGCAATCGCGCCACCGTTTGTGCCGATAGCAACAGAACCGATGCCAGATGTGCCGGTGATGCCTGTTGGTTCGTTTGAACCGCCGCCTTCGATGGCAACATCTTCGATTTTCTGTGCAATCGCGTTCAATAGATCGTCACGAACGATTTGTTCAACTGATGGGTCAGACTGGATCATCAGCAGACGTGATACGTCTGTGAATGCGCCAAGTGACTTTGGTGACATTGTGATCTGGCTGAATACAGCGTTAACCTCAGATGTTGCACCATTTTCAGCAACGAAACCAGCAGATACGCCAGTTGCCAGCTTTGGAATAGCCACATCGCCACGCAGACCTGTCATAAAGCGTGCGCCAAGTTCGTTGAACACAAGCCGTGAACGCAGTGCGTCAACAAACTGATCGCCAAGATGGTCAGTACCAACCAAGTGGCCACCGGCTGTTGCTGTGCCAACAGTCAGATCGCGCTTGCCAGACCAGAAGCTATCTGGTGCATAGAAACCGCGTGCTTCACGACCAGACCGCTTTGCGATTTCGTCAGAAACTTCAGCTTCCAAACCTTTTAGACCTTGGCCATTCACCAGACCGCGTACAGCCTTCATAAATGAATAGTCACGCTCTTCTTTGGCTGACATATCAACCGCACCGGCTGACTGCTCTAATGGCTTGCCTTCGCCAATGGCGTCAAGCAATACTGCGCGGAATTGCGCCACTGACAGACCGTCACCAATGGCTTGATCAGCCAAATCGCGGCGGTTGTGCTTAACAGCAAGATTGATGATCTCGCTGGCATTCTTTTGGAAATCACGCTTGGCGGCTTCTGCGGCGGCTTCGCGGATTTCGTTTTGATCAACTTCTGACATTTTTGGTGTCTCCTTATCTTTGATCATTGGTTCTACAATTTCAGCACTGCGGTTCACGCCGACACCAGCGTCAGCGGGTACAGATACAATGCTGGCTTCATATGGAATCCACGAAGAAATGCCGACCGTCCCGTCAGATCTCTTATCTTCCATCTGACGTATCTGATAACCAATAGACACATTGGATCTGATACCGTCTTTGACATCATCATACACTTCCCTTGCAAGCGCACTTTTTCCAAAGCGCACAACCGCCCGCAGTCTCCGGTCGGCTTCATCAAGGTAAGTGCGTTCGACAACGCCAATCTGTTTTGTCATATCGTGATCTAACAGCAATGGCGCGTGGCCGCTGTTCATCCGTGACAAATCTATTGCTTCGCGGGTGTGCCGCAAAACCTCTAAACCAAAAGAGCGTTCAACAGGTTCTTCAGATGACAGCGACATACGCACGCGCCGGTCATCTTCATCGACCATATCAGCTTCAGCCGCGCGGAAAACTAACTCGCCACGATCAAAGCGTTCTTCAGTTATTTCAATTTCATCAGTCATTGGTGCATTATCAACCAATTCATCTGATTTTTCAATGTGGTCTGCTTCAGACATTTTCAACCCCTTCATCAACGGTTGGTGGCACTGGTGCTTTTGTGCCAAATGGTTGGAAAGCGGTTTCAATGCCATAACGGTCGGCCAGTTCGCTTTCGCGGTTAATCTGTTCAAATATTTCTTCAGTGTCACGACCATATTGGCTGTGAACGTCTTGCAAGCTGACGATGCCGTTATTAAGCGCGGTGACGCTGGCTTGGATCTCTTTTTGCGGGTCAACCCACGCAAAGCCGCGTGGCCGGTAGATCACTTGATCAGCGAATAGATCATATTTACCCATAGGCAGATTGATCCGGCCAACTGTGATGGCCATTTCTAGCCAAGCGCGGTAAATCGGATCAACAAATTGGTCGATCATAAATTGCTGGATCATCTTGAAATGATCACGATCTTCGATTGTGCCTTGCCGGATCGATGAATAACTGACACCTTCCAGATTGTTTGCCAGTGACACATAGCTGACGCCAAGACCTGACGCTATGCCGCGCAATATGGCTTTTTCAAATTCATCGAAACTTTCTGTGCCAGATGACGGGTCGAACGATTTGAAATCCATACCAACTGGCAACTGCGTAAAGGTGCCGGGCGATGCGTCCATAATAGGCGCGTGATTGTCATAATCATCACCGATAAAGCCATCACCTTCGGGGCTGGTGAAAAATCCCATCTTTGACGCGGCTACCCGCGCATTTACAAGCGTGGCTTCTTCATAGCCATCCAACATTTTCAGCCGTGACAGTACGTTTGACATCCAAGGCGTGCCGCGTGTTTGACCCGCGCGTTCTTGAATATAGCAATGAATGATCTGATCGGCAGGAACGATCTTGTGATGCCGCTTTGTCTTTGATCCATAGCCCTGATCGTGATGCGGGTGATCTTCAAACAGATAATAATTCAGCGGCTTGCCGGTGCGCTTGTCTAATTCCACACCCATCCGCACTTCATTGCCGTTATTCAGACGTGCGTCATAACCTTCATCAAGATAGTCAGCTTCTAAAAATTTTAGGGAAAAGCCAAACGGGTTTCCAGCAGGGTTCTTGATTTTCTGAATTAGCACTTCGCCATCGCGTGCCAATGTTTCTAAAAACAGCCGCTGTGCTTGTGACCACGATATGCGGCCATCAACTGTACAAAAGCCGGTGCGACCCCACTGTTGCCACGCCTGTTCGATGATCCGATTGCCTACGCTATCCAGCGATCCATCATCATTGCGTTTACGCACTTGTATACGCACGCCATTAGGCCCAACCACGTTGGTCGTCATAATTTGCAAGTAACGCTTGGCATATGGATGGTTGCGGCTGATTTCGCGGCATCTGTCACGCAGAATACGCAGTGATGGCTTGATTTCGCTATCGGCTGACCGGCTACTGCTAACAAAATCGCTGAATAATCTGCCGGTATCAGCCCCGTGGTAGGCACGCGCCATCTTGCGTGCTTTTGGTTTTGCTTTGAAAAAATCAAAAACGCCCATTGTTAAAACCTCACTAGCACAGTTTGGCCAGTAGTTTCACCGGCGTCTGCACGCTCTTTTGCACGTTCTTTGGCGTATTCTTTGCGATAAAAATCACGCGCATTGATCAGATCTTCAAAAGACATCTTAGTCAGCGACCGGCCATTGATGCTGTAGCTGGCCACGTCAGCATCTGCCTTGCCCTGCAAGATGCTTTCAATCTTTGTGATCATTATTTCGGCGTGTGTGCGTGGATCTGTATTATTTACATCAAGATCGACCACAGCGGTAAATGTGCCGCGTTCTAGCACAACCCGATTGCCGGTTGCAGTCTGCGTTGCCTCTAATTGCCAATGATAAAAACCAGCAACGTATGTCGCTGATGTTGCGCTATCCACTTCAAACACATAGGTGCCGCCAGTTTCAGTTGCCGCAACTTTGATTTCTGTACTGCCGCCGCCAGTGATGCGTGCGACATATTCCATTGAATAATCTGCTAGTGGATAGTCCTGCACCAGATCGGTGCGTTTCCATAAAAGATAATCACCGATGACGATTGTTTCTGGCTGTTGCCCGTCCGGTGCCTGATCTATATCAAATCTATTTGCCATTATTTACCGCCACGAATTAACAAAACCGCCCTGCCTTGGTCGGCGTGCAAGTGGATTTGGCTGTTGCGGTTGCGGTTCTGTTTCTGGTTCCGGCGCATTTACCACCCTGTCTGCAACAGCGTTAATATTCAGCGACAATATGCAAAGCGCGGCGTATGCGTACACCCTGCAATCAAGTGCTTCATTACGGGTTCTTGTCTTTACAAATTCGCGGCGTGGGAAGCCCTTTTGATATTTTGTGACGATTTTTTCACTATTAGCTAGTTGCTGATAGTATTCGTCAGGCCGCCCCGCCGGAAAATGACAGTAACCCGCACCTTCCGATTGTATCTTTAATCTCGAAAAAATCAATTCCTTGATCGGAAAAGTCCCGACAGTGAATAGCTTTATCTTGCCGATGTTGTTTTTTGACGGTCTGCCGACTAGCGGTCGCTGTTCACCGGCCATACCTTTAATGGCAAATATGCGCCTGCCTTCACGCGGCCTGACAAAGTTATACACCGCCTGCGTATAGTGGCCACCACTATCGACACAAGCCGCGCGTATGCCAAGCGATCTGCCGCTTTCGGTCGTGTAGCTGGCTTTTAAGATGTTATCCAGATCATTCCACAGATGCGGCGTTGATGGATCGCCATACAGCGTTTTGTAATCTAGTGACCAGCTTTCTTCATCACGCCCCCAGCCAACCAGTTCCAATTCTAGACGGTCATCTTGCACGTCAATGCCAGCCGTTATGACAACGATGTCATCTGGTATGTTCGCGCCAAATTCTTCTTCGCGGTCATCAAAGCGGATGTCACCGACCGTTTCACCCTGATCTTCCCACGTTTCAGCCAAAAAGGTATTCACAAACACGCGTAACGTATCTGGTGCTTTTTTAGCTATTAAGAAATCGCGCACTGCATCTGCCAGTGTTGTCCAAGGCGAATAAAGCCCGTTAATGTGAAAACCAGCCACACCGGTGAAATCAGCGGTAGCCACCCATTCGCCTTTTCGCACAGATCTGTTGCGCTTTGCATCATCCCAGACCGATCCACAGCTATCGCAGGCATAATACGCGGTTTCTGGCTTGTCTTTGTCCCATTTGACATTTGACCATTTCAGCGTCTGCACTGTGCCGCAATCCTCACAAGGCACGAAATATTGCCGCTTGTCACTTTCTTCATATTGGCTTTCGATCATCGATGCGCCTTTGTTGGTCGGCGTGCTGACCATAACCATTTTGCGGTTGTGAAATGTAGCCGACCGTTTTCTAGCCAATAGGATCGGCGAACCCTCAGAACCGGCAGATGGCGGGTAGCGGTCTACCTCATCACACAAAACCACGCGGATCGGCCTACTAGCCAGACCAGCCGCACTATTCGACCCGACCAGACTGATATGACCGCCGGTAAACACCTTGTGCGTTGTTGTGTTGTTGGCATCGCGTGATCGCGGATCTTTGACACTGCCTTTAAGTGCTGGCGTATCGCGCAACATAGGTGCCAGCCGGTCTTTGCTGAATGCTTGTGCCATTTCCAGCGTTGGCTGTACCAGCAGGATCGGTGACGGGTCGTGATGGATGTGGAAGCCAATGACGTTCAACAGCATTTCGGTTTTGCCAACTTGTGCGCCTGCCATTACCACAATGTCACGCAAACGCGGGTCGCTGATCGCATCCATAATGCCGCGCTGATATTCGGCGCGTGATGTGACCCAACGACCGGCGGCGGCACTAGCTTCGGATGATAGCCGCCTTTCGCGGTCGGCCCACTCTGCCACGCTTAGACGGGGCGGCGGCTTTAGCGTCTGCATTGCCCCCACTATCACCGCCATCAGTGACGCTTGTGCGTCCTGCGTGCTGGTGTGGTTGGTAAGCTGATAATTCATCTAACGCTTCCCTGATTTGGTTTTCTAGAATGCTTTGAATAGTGGCCAGTTCGGTTTCGGTTGCACAGATCGGCGCACATACCGATGGCAGTGCTATCAACCGCGCTTTCATAGCGGCTAACACGTCAACCCACGCACCGGCAACATCTTCGGCAGGCACTAGCTTGCCCTTGGCTTGTAACAGTTCCAGTTCGGCCATCTGCGCGTCTGCTTCCATTTTGCGTGCGCGTGCGGCGTTATAATCGGCATCTTCTATGCGTGGTCTGCCGACAGGGTTTTTTTCTTTTGGTGCCGATAAGTTAAGTGTCATCTCTTGTTAACCAGATTTAAGTTAAAATTCTGTCGCTAGAAATCTTTTGGGGTCGCGCGTTACCCGTAAAAGTTAGCGTCTGGAAGTACCTTTTCGTTTGGCTGTGGCTTTAGCACGCTTAAACGCACGCGCAAAATTGTTTCCGAAAGCACGCCTTGCTGTGGTGTTTGCATCATCATAGAAGCCAAACTGTTTCTTGATCTGCCCTGATGGTTCAAGCAGGTACAGCATCTGCACCGGATAACGATCCTTGCCCACGCGCCGCATAATCGCCATATCACCAGACTTTACCAGCCGTTGAATGAATACACCCTTACGGTTCAATAGCTGGCGTGGTCTGTCTGCTTTACGCACTGCACCGCCGCTTGTGCGTTGCACTGTGTTCTGATTGCTTGGTATCGCCAGATGCCTACCGCGTGGCGTCTTGACGCCGCCTTGTGTAAGACGTTGCAGATAATCGCGTTGCATCTTTATGCGCGTATTGCCTACGACCGCACGCAGGTTTTTCTTGGTAGCATATACATCAGCGTTACGTTTGCTGATAGGCGTCAATGCGGCTTGCATAAATCGTTTGTTACGCACTGTCACATCTGATGGCCAACTGCGTTCAATGATCTGTTCGCGTACATCTTTGGCTGTATCATTGATAGCCATCGCATATGCAAACGGCATCTGGTTCTTGCCAAACGCATCGATGGCTTTCGCAAACGCAGGTAGATTGCTTGTGACGTTGATCGACATCGACCCTGCCGCCGCTTGCGCTACTGCACCACGATCAATGCCACCAGCCATAGCGCGACCAGCCGCACCGCGTACTGCCCCGCCTACAACTAACCGCCCTACAAATACCAATGGTGCCGCTAATAACTGTATCGCCATCAGTGTGTCGTTTCTTCTTCCAGTTCTAATATAACCACAGTGCCAGACGTATCACGCGCATCAAATATGATTTCATCACATTCAGTGCAATTGATCGTGCCGCTGTTTTCCTCAACGCACGCATATGTGTCACGCCCACAGTGCAGGCATCTACATAATTTATCGAAGAATAACACATATGACATTTGCAAACCATAAGCGCAAAACAAAAGCCGGTCAATGACCGGCCTTTGCTCCTCTCTCCAGTTGTTGTCAATCTTCATCGTCTGGCGGGTCACTTTTGACATCGCCACTACCGTTACAGATTTCGCAGATAACCCGCTTACCTGTTTCGATCTCATAACGCCCCTCACCAAAGCAGTTGGTGCAAGGCACCGTATAGTCAACATAATATGGCGGCACAAAGCCTTTTGGGTAGCTGGTCACTGAACCACACCCCAGTTGCCAGACATCCAAGCCCATATGGTATATTCCCGACCCCACACGTCAAACATCAGTGACGCCACGGCCAGCAAAAACACTAGCCCAAATATTTCTTGCCATATCTTCATAGCTTAAACCGTATCACGCTGTGACCGCGTGCCTCTAAACAATCATCCCGCATTACACCGCGCACATAGGGGCTGTCATACCACCTTGCGGCCATATCGACCAAGGCGCGGCACTCACTAACGTCACGCTGATAAAGCTGTGCCTTATCTTCGCTGACGCGCAGATCGGCTATTGGGGCGCGACTAGCGCACCCCGATAACACGATTGCTGTTACGACTAACCAGCGCATTTTAATAACCTAAATTGCGTTCGCCGCAACCTTCGCTGTTATTAAATGAAGCATACATTGCAGTGATAACATCCATAAACTTTGGCCAAGCAGACTGCGACACGCCATAATGATCTGGCAAATCCCAATCATCACCACCGTCAATAAAAACACCTTTTTGCACTAAGCTAGAAATGACACCGCGATAAACGGTCATATCTAAAAATGACAGATCTTTGACGCCGATCAACGCGTCAGGATGAATTGTATTTTCATCAAGTTCGTATTCGGTTGGCCATTCTGATGATTGCAGTCTGCCCTCACCCAAAAAATCCCAATAATGTTCAAGCAACTGCTTTTCTAACTTTGTAAACATTTTGCAAACTCCCGTTTTGCTGTGATAGGCGGGGCTGTTAAGCCGCCGCCTCTTTTGACAATTTGATTTTTGCTTCAAAATCGTCTGACAATTTGCATAAGTCGACGGCCAGCTTTTTTTGTTTTTCAGTCAAACGGCCAATTTGCGATACAGCTAATTTCAACTCTATCGCCGCACGAATTTGGTTTGCAATCTTTTCGCTTCGTGCGTAACGACCTGTTTCTGGATTAAGAAAAGCACGACCACGGTGCGGGTCATCAGTTTGGAAAATGCCACGCAATTCGCGCTTTGCTACACCGTCAACACCTTGACTGATTATTACAGACGCCCAGTAAAATGTACTGCGACCATTTTCATCTGTGTAATTGCCCCATTCAATATCTTGCATTGTGCGACAATCGCGGATTTCATTTACATAAACATTCATTTTAAAAACTCCCGTTTTGCTGTGATAATTACAAGCCGTACCAGCTTTATTCCCACCTGTCTACACTTTTTTACACATCAGCACCAACTTTTTTTAATTCGGCAATCACATCCGGTCTGTTTTGCTTGTAATAGGTGCGTAAACCATCGCCCATCGTCTGCCACTGTTCCAAGCTGATCATTTTACGCTGTGGCGGTGTCCATTCTGTCGATTGCCCGTTAATCGGCCTAGAATGCCCCGTGACGCGCTTTGGTGCCTTTTCCGCTTCACGCATACACCAGTTGCGCCAAAACGCCTGTACGTCCACATATGCGGCTTTATTGCCGTTTTGCTGATCCCACATTCTGATGCGTTGCAGTATTTCGCCACCGTTTAACCCTTTACTGGCGGCATATGCCAGATCTTCATCTGATGGCGTCCAATCACAAACTTTGGTTTTTCTATTTTTATTATTTATTGTTTTATATTGTTCGGGTGACATATGGGTGTCACTACTAGGTGACAGAGCTGTGTCACTAGGTGACAGTGTGTCACCCCCATTAGTTCGTAATGGTTCGATATGGTATCTGTTGGTTTTGTTTGGTGTCTTATCGACCGATAAAAACCCCATTTCGACCAGCTTTTGCACTTTCCGCATCACAGTGCGTTCGCTACAGCTTGCCGCAATCGCCAGCCATTTAATGCTTGGCCACGCCACGTTATATTCATCGTTATAACGATCACTGATGCCAATTAGCACCAGCTTGGCAATACTGTCACCGATGTTTTGTTCTAATGCCCACGAAACCGCCTTAATGCTCATTATCAATCACCTCTAATGTCAATGCCGCATAGCCAATAATGTCCAACAGGCTATCAACGTGCTTGCAGTCGCTGTTTGCCAGCCGTGACAGTTTCATTGCGATCATCATCGCACCAAACTGCTCCGGCGTTATATCTTTGCCAGCGATCATCGACATCATCTGGCTGGTCTGCGTCCAGTTTTTCCGCAGATCGCCGTAACTTTCGCCGCGCTGTTTCAGTATAGCCTGCACATTTTCCAGTGCTTTAGAACGGTTCATTTATCTTTTCCACTATTGTAAATTTCTCTATTGGTATTTCAGCCATCAGCCCAAAATCGCGTTCTATGCCACGATCACGCCTGCCGCCAATGGTCGTTTCAAAATCCACGTTGAAATTGACATAGCCAATGCAGTCAATCCAGCGCACAATCAGAAATGTCGGCAAGCCGGTTTCAAACGCCACCTGACGCGCATACATCATCTTGTGCAGATGTAGCAGTGACGTTTTATATCTGCCGATCTCAAAACTACGGCATTTGATTTCCGCAAAAGCCGCAATCCCCCCTTTACGCACCAGCCCAAAATCAAGCCGGTCATATTCTGGCAGTTTTACAAAATCCACGCCCCAGACGCGGCTAACTGCCTGCATCGTTTTCAGTTCAAGTGCCAAATGTGCGTTGGTTTCCATTTCATCCCCCGTTCGGATCATATGACAAATTGTTTGGGTTAAACGGTATTATATTGTGCTTGTTACGGGTCGTTTTGCAGTAGTCGGCCCGTATCACGCCCAATGGTTCAACACCATCTTCGATGTGTCTTGGATACACCCGCACTTCGATGCCGGCTCTGCCTTTGAACAAATGCACCGTCAGATCTTTAATATCGATCCAGCTTTCAGCCGATAGCATCGTATAAGTGCGATCACCGATAGTCTGATAACCATCATCCATTTGCTAATATCTCCCGCGCCACATAGCAAAAAGTGTCAATGTCCATTTCGCACGCATATTTCCAGTCGTGCTTTTCAGCTAGATCGCCAGACATAATGAAAAACGCCAGATATGTCATCGCCTGCACCGGCAATCGCACCCGCGTCTTTGATCTATCAAGCCGATAAAACAACGCAGGCATCTTATCAGCTTGTTCAGCCGCAGTACAAACTTGATCCCACCATTTCGGATCAACGCCGGTTTTTCTGCGCTTGCATTCTATCACAAAAGGAAAATCGCAATCATCAGTATATAGGTCGCCAAGATTAGCTTCGCGCGTTTGTTCCAACTGACGTTGAAATTTAAAACCAAGCTGGAAATGCAATTCTTTAGCAATTTCAAATTCATAACCCTTACCCTTGTTACGGCTTTTCAGTCCAGACATCACTGCCCCCGTTTGTTGCTTTCGCACATCATTGCCGAAATCAAATAAATCTGTAAAGCGGAAATTTAAATGTTGCAAAATGTGAAAGCGTGGAATACGGTGTCAAAATGAAACGGGAAATCGGAAAAGAATGGCGTGACGCTGATCTGACACACCTATCTGTCAGCCAGCTAAATCGCACGCCTGCATATTGGATTTACGCATATTTATATCTGCGTGATGACCGCAAAAACATTACTGTCGGTGAAAATGCCGCAGTCGGCACAGCAGTACATAATGGCACGCAGGCAATCGTCTGTCACGGTCTTGACATCACTGATCAGATCTTGGCGGCGCAGATTGCGTTCGATTTTCACGATGCAAATCAGGATCAGGCAAAGCGCGAAAAATACCGCGATTGCATACCGGATATGATTCGCAACGCAGTGGATATATTGACTGAATACGGCTTTGTCGGCGCGGTTGATGAAGAACGCATTGAAACGTGGCTGGATGGCGTCAATGTGCCGTTAATCGGATTTGTCGATATGCTGGTACCGGAAACAATGTTTTGCGAAATCAAAACCAAAGCACCGCGCAAAACCAAGCTGTTAAAAGATGGCACGCAGGGCTGGGCAAAAGCCACCCTGCCGAAATCGCCGGAAAAGGCGCACGTTGCACAAGCCGCTATTTATCATCACGCACTGCAAGTGACACCATCGATCTGTTATGTAACTCATCACGATGCTGTGATGTTTACGCCATTTAATTGTGATGAATTGAAAGCTGACGCACTGGCTGACGCTGTTGAAGATATGCGGCAAAAGGCACTGATCCGGCAAAACCTGTTGCGGGTAAGCACTGATCCAAAAGTGCTGGCCAGCTTCACCGATCCAGACTGGTCGCATATGTACCAGTGGAAAATAGAAGATGAATATTTAGAAAAGGCGAAAAAACTATGGAAGCTGTAAAACTCGACAAAGCATTAAGCGATTTCCGCAGTGCGGCAACCGT
>Ga0181574_10000756_pt1 | contig 30039 bp, 23 predicted proteins | sample 101ome_24_FD_145600 | JGI IMG/M metagenome (GOLD analysis project Ga0181574, IMG submission 145600) | Coastal salt marsh microbial communities from the Groves Creek Marsh, Skidaway Island, Georgia - 101410AT metaG (spades assembly) | ecosystem: Environmental > Aquatic > Marine > Intertidal zone... | reverse complement strand
CTATTATGTGTATGACGACGTAGTGTCTGAGACCATCCTTTCTAATGACGACTTGCGAAAACTGAAAGCCGTTTTGTTGGAGTTAAGCGAAGATGAGAACCGGGACGACCAAGATGTTATGCTATTCAAACTTGGAGGGGTTACAGAAGAAATACTCGGTTTTGCTGATGCAGCTCAAGTTTATGCTGATTTATATACAAGATTTCCGGAATCGAAGTACGCCGCCTTCGGTATGATGAAACACGGAGACATGATGGAAAGACAGCAACAAATCGATTCTGCTAAAGCCGTTTACACCGCATTGATTGAGCGTTATCCGGAGAGCAAACACGCGGCTGATGCGAAGGTGATGATGGAAACCGACGTAATTGGACTATCTGCCGAGGAGCAGCTGCAAAAAATTCTTGAGGCAAAAGCGAATCAATAGCCTTTAAAGACTTATCCGATAAAACAGGGAGTCCTTAATTTCTTCACAGGGGGCCTTTTTCCAAAACGCAAAACCAAGTTTTTCGATGACGCGTATTGATGCAGCATTTCCTGCCGCAGTTCTGCCTACTACTTGGTTGACATCGAAAGCCGAATTACCATATTCCAAGGAAGCTTTACCAGCTTCCGTAGCATAACCTTTTCCCCACTCCTTTCGAGCGAATCTGTATCCTAGATCGATGTAGTTTTCTGTCGGATGGAATTTGAGTCCACACCAGCCAATAAGCTTATTGTCGGTCTTTCGAACAACAGACCATCGCCCATAACCGTATTCGTCATAGTGTTTGTACTGACGCACAAATTGTCGCGCAGACTCTACCGATTCAAATGCGACATCACCGGTATATCTCATCACTTCCTCATCCAAATTAAGCTCATAAAAGAATGAGGCATCTGCCTCCTCAAAACGTCGGTAGGACAATCGTTCCGATTCGAATAACATCAGACAACTATTTCGCAGTTAAACCACTCCGGATCAATATCAGCACCCTGTTGCTCATAGAAGTCGATTGCCGGCGTATTCCAATCGAGTACTTGCCAAACCATTTTGAAGCAATGGGTTTCTTGGGCAACTTTCTTGGTGGCGAGAAAAAGCTCCAAGCCTATTCCTTTTCCGCGATGTGCTTCGGTTACAATCAGGTCTTCTAGGTATAAGCATTTCCCTTTCCAAGTGCTGTACCGGTTGTAGTACAGAGATATACCAACCACAGTTCCTTCTTCTTCAGCTACTAGTAATCCATAAAGTGGGTTCTCACCAAAACCATCACGTCTAAGCTGGTCTTCTGTAACAATTACTGCATTTGGAGCTCGTTCGAAGACGGCCAATTCTTTTATTAAATTGAGCGTTGCACTCAAGTCATTCTCGGTTCCGGGTCGAATGATAGCCATGTTTAACTTGCGTATTTGTAGGTTAACTTCCTTACGTCGTGATCAAAATCACTCAAAGAAAACGAATAGTCGCCAGACACATTCATCGGGTTTTGGTTCAGTAAGATACACGTTTTCACGTAGAGTGCCGGCATTCTCCTGTAGAACTCTTCTGGGACTTCAAAAAAGTGTTCATCGGTTACGGCGAAAAACTCGTGAAAGTTTGTTCCACCATACGAACGGATAAAGTCGTTATTACCCTTCCGCAGTTGCTCAAACTCCAGCGTGCTGTGTCGTTGCCAGTGGCTAAAATGTTTGTCGAAATGTGTGGTCGCTATTTCTTGATGTAGGTTCAAGTGCAATGCATGGGCTAATTCATGGAGCCCAAGGTTGTACTTGTCGTCTGGCACTTCATAACCATGCAAAAAGTCAACCCAAGACAAGGCAAGTGTACCACCGGGAGAAGCAAATCCTTTCAGATTCTTACTGTGATACCCGTGATAAAAAGTCTTCGGATAAATTAAAATCCGACTGAACTTAGAGATGTAATAGTATCTAAGTCCATAGGTAAGCTGCACCAACGATGCGCTAATCTTCACTCGCATCTCATCCGTAACCTCCAAGCCTTGTCTTCCTTCAAATGTTCGATGTTTGGCAACGAAGCGTACTCGGCGTATAAATCGCTTTTACCTTTTAACGAAAGCTGAAGAAAGTAGTTGTTTTCTTTTAAATGCTCAACAATCACGGTATCCACTCGGGGCACCGATGGTGACCACATATACCGGAAGTACACGAATAAATCATAAATGCCTTTCCCTACTGCTAGAAGAAGAGCAATTACCGTAATAAGAATGGTTGCGAGAACAATTGGCATTAAGCATTTACGTGCTCAGAGACAGACAATATTGTCTGTTCAATAATATCACAACACTCGTGAATTTGTTCTTTCGAAATCACCAATGGAGGTGCAAATCGAATGGTGTGAACATGGGTTTGCTTTGCAAGCAACCCGTTGTCCCGCAGCATCAAACAGATGTCGTATGCTGATTTTCCATCCCCCCAAGGTTTAATATCTATTGCGTTTAGCAAGCCTTTACCGCGAACGTCTGTGACGAGCTCAGAATCAATTTCTCGCATGCGTTGACGGAATACTTCTCCAAGTTTGTTGGCGCGTTCTACAAGATTTTCGTCTTTAACTACTTTCAGCGCTTCCATAGCCACGGCACAAGACAAAGGATTCCCACCGTAGGTAGAACCATGTTGGCCTGGTTTGATACTTAGCATTATTTCATCATCGGCTAATACGGCAGACACCGGCAAAACTCCTCCGGATAACGCCTTACCAAGAATCAGAACATCCGGTCTCACTCCTTCGTGATCGCACGCCAACATCTTGCCTGTACGCGCAATTCCTGTTTGAACTTCATCAGCCAGAAAAAGTACATTGTGTTCTGTGCAAGCCTCACGAATCGCCTTTAAATAACCGTCTTGGGGAACAATCACGCCGGCTTCACCCTGAATAGGTTCCACCATTACACCGGCAACATTCGGTTGTCCAATTGCCTCGGTAATCGCTTCAATGTTATTGTAGTCGACTACTTCAAATCCCGGGAGGTATGGTCCATAACCACCATAACTATCGGGATCGGTTGAAAATGAAATTACGCCCAAAGTTCTTCCGTGAAAATTATCCTTAACAACGATAATTTTTGCTTCGTGCTCTGGAACTCCTTTTTTCTCATATGCCCACTTTCTGCAGAGTTTCAACCCGGTTTCAACGGCCTCAACACCCGAATTCATTGCAAGTACTTTATCGTATCCAAAAAAACCTGTAATGTACTTTTCAAACTCTCCAAGAACGCTATTGTAAAATGCTCGACTTGTTAAGGTTAGTTTCTCTGATTGTGTCTTCAGCGCATTGATGATGCGGGGGTGACAATGACCTTGATTTACAGCACTATACGCAGAAAGGAAGTCGAAATATCTATTTCCTTCTACATCCCAAACATGTACACCTTCACCTCTCTCCAAAACAACCGGAAGCGGTTTGTAGTTGTGTGCACCGTATTTATTCTCCAACTCAATGTAGTATGCGTTCGTTTTTGCCATGTCACAAAACTAGTAAGTGATGCCACTATTACCAATTTTAAGATTGTGTTCAAACTGTAACTCGAAAAAAATCGTTACTTTGATATGATGTTCCGAACAGCGCATATCGTATTGCTTCTGATACTCACGTGGATTGGGAGTAACATCCAAGCGCAAACCAACTTGAGAGTTCAAAATAAATCACCTGAATGGATGGTGATTGAATCGGATCATTTCAATTTCTACTTCTCAGATAGCTCAGTCGAACTCGCCAAACTCATCATGCCGCTTGCGGTAGATAAGCTCACCGGAATCGAAGAACGAATTGGTTATCGATTGAGTGGCAGAATTAATGTCTACGTTCACCGTTCGGTTGCGGCGCTGAATAATACGTATGCCATGCAGCATGATGATCACGGTTTAATTGCCGGTGGTATTACCGATGTTCGCAACAATGACTTACACGTGTTTAACATTGGCGACATAAGCGCACTCGCAAATCAATTGACTATTGGAATTGCAGATAATCTATTGGTTGAAATGCTGTATGGAGGAACTGTGCAAGAACGAATCAAGTATGCGGCCTTGCTCAACTTACCCGTATGGTTCCGAGAAGGATTGATTCGATACATGGCCTTAGGTTGGGATACGGATTCGGACAACCTTCTTCGAGACGCGTTTAACAACCAACAGTTTAAATCTTTCAACCAATTAACCAAAGAACAACAGAGTTTAGTTGGCCAGAGCATGTGGTTATACATAAACGACGTAAAGAAAAAAGATGCGATACAACGCATACTTTATCTAGTGAGACTAACGCGTAAAGTTGAAACGGCTTTGTACTATGTACTCAATCAGACTTCAAAAGAACTTTATACCGAATGGTTTTATGCAAACCAGGCGGTGTACGCAAATGAGTTGACGAGGAGAATCCCACAACGACCTGAAAACGAGCCCATTGATCCGGGTAAAACAAAGTTTTTCGGTACGGCCCTATCTCCTAACGCAACATACATCGCAACGGCTTACCGAGACGACGGTCAAGCTGTGATAGACATCTATAATCGAGATACACGTAACCAAGTAAGTTATCACTTCCCATTTGAATTCTACCCGGGCTTCCAAACCGACTACCAAGAAATTCTACTTACATTCAAGGACCAGGAAACTATCCTAGTTGTGCACAACCAGCCCACGCCCACTCTATTTGAATTAAAGGTGAATGGGACGATTCACGGGCCAATTCATACGTTGGAAGACTTTGACTTGGTAACCGGCATTGATTACTCGACCCGGAGTCACGAGGTTGTTGTAAGTGCGGTTCAAATGGGCAGTAGTCATATCTATGTGACTAAGGATAGAGAGACTTGGACTCAGCTCACAGATACCGTACACGACGACCGTAACCCCCACTTTGACGCGACAGCGAACATTTACTTCACTCGAGTCGTAGCGAAACATACAACTGAAGAGTATGTCCACGACTGGCAGTGCGACATATTTTATATGTTCCGTTCCGGGAAGACTGTTTTAAGTACCACCAACGTAACAAACACTCCGGATCTAAACGAGACTCAGCCTAAGAAACTGAATAGTAAATACCTCAGTTTTTTGAGTGATCGCAATGGAATTCAAAATGCCTATGCATACAAGCTCGACCAACAAACATTTGCTCTGAGCAACTATCAAACAGGTATCATCCAACACGATATAAACCAGGAAAGGACTCACATTATTGAATCGGTAATTCACAATGGCCGACTATACACGCATGTTTCGGCAATTGATTCAAGTAAGAATTTTGGTGCCATACTGTACCCGTCTAAGACCAAGGTTTTAATTCACGCAGCTGAGCGTATTAAGCGCGCTTCAGAGGAAATAGAAGTCTTGGCAGACAGTTTAGCAAACGAAGACCAGCGGAAAGTTTACTTCCAGAGTGCGTTTCCTATTCCGGACAATATCGACTCGCTTGAAGCCATACGGGAACAAACTCGAAAACGTATTGATTATACCTTTAAAAAGATTGGGAATAAGTCGATTAATATGCGACCAAATTCTATTTCAACCCAGTTGAATAATTCGAACTTTTTAACCGATGAGTTTGCATCTCGATTTGACCCGATGGAACAGATGCGCAATCGATTTGGTCTTGCTCTGGGTATGACCATGAATGACCCTCTTAAAAATCATGTGATTCAGGGTCAAATGCGCACGAGCTTTAATTTCAGACTGTTTCAATACAACGTATCCTACACAAACTTTTTAGGCAAATTTACCGAGACGGTTTCTTTCAAGGCGGAGCAGAATAGGTTTAACCAGAATACGGAATCAGGTAATCGGGTTATGCGGATGATTGATACAAAGCTGCAACGGAAGTTGAATCATGGTTTTATCATTCGGTTTAATCAAAAGACACGCTTTGACCGCTATTCGTCTGTTTTTCTGGATGAAGCGTCTTTGGTACAACCAGACATTACTCAATGGTCATTGGATCAAATCGCCGGAATAAAATACTCGAATGTGGTGAGTGTTAACGAGGTGTTGAACAAAGGCTTGAGTGTGGATTTTCAGGCTACCTACAGAAATGCACTGGATCGAGGTTCGACTATCATAAACAATTTAAAAATTGAATACGGTAGACGGATTTCCAAGAACATTGTGTGGCAAAACCGATTCTTTGGGGGTGTTTCAAGCGGTTCTGCGAACAACGTATTCGTTTTGGGTGGAAATAGAAATCAGTATCTACCACAAATTGGATCTCAACGAACTTTAGTTGAGAATAGCGCATTTTTCCAGCCAGTATATGGTGTTCGAAACTTGAACATCAATACCCGAAGTGGAAACACCTTCGGTTTCATCAATAGTGAAATATGGTTGCCCCTAAACATCTACTTGGGTAAGAAGCCACTTAAAAACAGTATTCTACAGCATCTATGGGTCGTTGGGTTTGCCGATGCAGGTAGTGCGTGGTACGGTAAATATCCATCCGATAGAGCCAACATAACCAATGTGTCCTACGTGAATAATGGTCGTTTAGAGATTGAGGTCTTCAATGCTAGAAACCCAGTTGTGAGTTCGTTTGGTGGTGGACTTCGAACTAAAGTGTTTGGATACTTGCTTCGATATGATTTAGCCTGGACCAACGATAATGACGTGTGGAATAGAGCTGTAAGTCGCATATCAATTGGAAAAGCTTTCTAAGCTGTGTACAACTTGTCTTAAAGTTTGATACATATCATCTGTGCTCGGTAAGCGCACAGACTACCTTTGCAGAAATTATTTTATCGTGGTAAAAACGGCATTGATATCGGTCTTTTACAAAGACGGAATAGACGAATTAGCAAGCTATTTGCACAAACAAGGTACAACGATTTTGAGCACCGGAGGAACTCAAAAGTATTTAGAGAACTTAGGCATACCGGTGGTTCCTGTTGAGTCAAAAACAACGTACCCGTCGATCTTGGGTGGTCGAGTAAAGACTTTGCATCCAGCCGTTTTCGGTGGGATATTGAACCGTTCGGATAATGAAACGGATCAAGCGGAACTCGAGCAGTATGAAATCGATAACATCGACTTGATCTGGGTAGATTTATATCCGTTTGACGAAACCGTTGCAAAAACCAACGATGAATCTGAGATTATCGAAAAGATTGACATTGGAGGTATTTCGTTGATACGTGCAGCGGCTAAAAACTATCGCGATAAACTCATTTTGAGCAATAAAGATCAAGCTCCACGATTGCTGAAGCATTTGCAATCCAACAACGGTGATTCTACGATTGAATTCAGAAAGCAGCTTGCCCTTGAAGCATTTCAAACCACCACACAATATGACCGCTCAATCTCAATGTACTTCGCTGGTCATGAGAGCACACCTTTGCGTTATGGTGAGAACCCACATCAAGAGGCAAGGTTTGCAGGCGACTTAAACGGTGTTGTTAACCAAATTCATGGTAAAGCGCTGTCCTACAACAATCTTCTTGATGTAGACGCAGCAATTTCATTGATTAAGGATTTTGAAGGTGAATCGCAAAGTGTGTTTGGTATTTTGAAGCACAACAATGCGTGTGGATTCGCTATCAGACCAAGTGTTACAGAAGCCTATAAGGCCGCACTAGCCGGAGACCCGGTTAGTGCATTCGGAGGTATTTTGGTTACGCTTTCTGCGATTACCAAAGAAGCCGCTGAGGCGATGAATGATTTGTTTTTTGAAGTACTTATTGCGCCATCGTTCGATGAAGACGCGTTACCTGTACTTCGCACTAAGAAGAACAGAATTTTACTCGAATTACAAGACTTTGATTGGAGTTCAAAAACAGTCCGTTCCGCACTTAATGGAAAGTTACTTCAGGATCGGGATAACAAAATTGTTTCACGCGATGAGTTCAACATCGTATCAACTACTCCCCCATCGAATGAGCAAATCGATGATTTATACTTTGCAAATCTGTTGGTAAAACACACGAAAAGTAATGCAATCGTCTTGGCTAAAGGGAATCAGCTCTTGGCAAGCGGAACCGGTCAGACTTCACGGGTAGATGCCTTGAACCAGGCCATTGAAAAAGCGAAGAAATTCGGCTTTGACTTAGATGGAGCAGTTATGGCTAGTGATGCGTTTTTCCCCTTCCCGGATTGTGTTGAAATCGCAGATAATGCAGGTATCAAAGCAGTGGTTCAACCGGGTGGAAGTATCAAAGACCAACTGTCGGTTGATTACTGCAACGAGCATAAGATGGCCTTGGTGATGACCGGTCACCGTCACTTCAAACATTAACCTATTGTTTTAGAGGACTTTCAGCAAAAAAAGACTTGGTTAATTATTATCATTTACCAGGGGATTGACCTAATATTGCAGAATAGTACCGGTTTTCGGCATTTTTTACGAAAGAAACAGTTTTTTTTAAGCATTCATGGGCATTTTTAATTTCCTTACTCAAGAAGTCGCGATCGACTTGGGAACGGCCAACACATTGATCATTCACAAGGACAGGGTAGTGGTGAACGAACCCTCGATTATTGCGATGAAACGCAGTACTGGAGAGATTATCGCCATTGGGAAAGAAGCCCAAAAAATGCACGGTAAGACGCACGAGGATATCAAAACAATCCGACCGCTTAAAGACGGAGTAATTGCCGACTTCAAAGCTGCCGAGCATATGATTCGTGGGTTTATCAAAATGATTAACCGTAAAGGCAACTTTGTAACTCCTCAAATCCGAATGGTAATCTGTATCCCTTCGGGCATAACAGAAGTTGAAAAGCGCGCCGTACGCCAATCCGCCGAGAAAGCAGGTGCGAAAGAGGTATACATGATTCCTGAGCCTATGGCTGCAGCTATCGGTATTGGTATCGATATTTCTGAACCAATGGGTAACATGATTATCGATATTGGAGGAGGTACTACTGAGATTGCGGTTATTGCACTTTCCGGTATTGTTTCCGATGAATCGATTCGCGTTGCAGGTGACAATTTCACTGAGGACATTATTGAATACATGCGACGCCAGCACAATTTGATGATCGGAGAAAGAACGGCGGAGCAAATTAAGATTGAAGTTGGTGCTGCATTGCCTGAACTTGAGAATCCACCAGAAGATTATGCAGTGAATGGTCGTGATTTGATGACCGGTATCCCAAAGCAAATCTTGGTTTCCTATTCTGAAATCGCATTGTCGCTTGATAAGTCTATTGCCAAAATCGAAGAGGCTGTACTTAAAGCACTTGAGCACACTCCACCGGAATTAAGTGCCGATATTTATCAAACCGGACTCTACTTAACCGGAGGTGGTGCATTGTTAAGAGGATTAGATAAACGAATCTCCAGTAAATCAAAGCTTCCTGTTTATGTTGCTGAAGACCCACTACAGGCCGTAGTAAAGGGAACCGGAATCGCATTGAAAAACCTCGCCAGCTACAAAACCATCATGCAATAGGAGGTGAATGCAGAGTCTGCTTCAATTCATAAGGAGAAACTTTCACTACTTTCTATTTCTACTGTTACAGATTATTTCGCTTTTTGCTCTGATTCGGTTTAACCGGTATCATCAATCTGTTTTCTTTAACACAGCATCAACGTTCCAAGGAAATGTTCTCAATCAGCGAAAGAGTGTCATCAGCTATTTTGCCCTAAAAACGGAGAACCAGCGACTTAAAGAAGAGAACATCTTGTTGCGAACTCGAGGTACGGAGAACTACATTTTCATCGATACCGATTCAGTTACAGTCAAAGATTCAAATCGAGTTGTGCAATACTCGTATATACCCGCTAAGGTCATATACAACAGTATTCGCAAGTCGAAGAACTACTTTACCATCGATCGAGGGACAAAGCACAATGTGCGAAAAGGAATGGGTGTGATTAGTCCGCTTGGCGTTGCAGGTCATGTTATTGATGTGACGGAAAACTTCAGCATCGCCATGTCTATATTGAACGAAGATTTTATTTTAACACCAAAGATCAACGGCAAAGTTCGTTACGGAAATGTTCGATGGGATGGCAAAGATCCCGGAGTGGTTCAGATAACGCGTATATCTGATTTGTACCAAGTAAAGGTTGGGCAAGAAGTTACTACAACGGAATTCGGCCACTTTTTTCCAAAGGACATTAAAATTGGTAACGTCTCCTCGGTAGAAAAATCCGAGAAAGGCAAATACTGGGACATAGAGGTTGAGTTGGCGACTGACATGCGACAGTTGGGAGAAGTATATATCATAAAGAATCGGTTCAGAGATGAATTGGAGGAACTAGAAAAACCGTACATCGATGAGCAGTAGAGATTGGATCATATTTGTACTTTCCGCCTCAGGCTTACTCGCGCTGCAGATTTTGGTTTTGAACAATCTTAACCTGAATCAATACATGTATCCACAGGTTTACATCATTGCATTGATGACTCTGCCTATAAACGTGAAACATTGGTTGAGCTACTTGATTGCTTTTGCTTTGGGTTTTGTAGTTGATACGTTTTCATACACACCGGGTCTGCACTCTTTTGCAGCGGTATTTGTAATGTTCTTGCGCTATAGCTATTTCAATTCATTTGTAGACAAAGAGTGGCTATCAACGGGAATTCGCCCCGAATTTGGCAACACTGAAACGGTGTGGTTACTTGCGTATACTGGAATCTTCACCTTTGTATTTCACTTCGTGTTGCTTGTTTTAGAAGAATTTAGCCTCAATCATTTCGGATCAACATTGTTGAAGATTGGGTATAGCACCCTGCTCGCTATTTTATTAATTTTGTTACTGTTATTCACCACCAGCAGACAATCCACAAATGACTCATAATCAAAACCGTAGCACAGTAATCCGATTGATTATTGTTGTGTTCGCTTTGATTTTGATTACCAAGCTGTTTTATCTCCAGGTTATTAGTGACACGTATGCGAAGAAGTCGAGGAGTCTTTCAGTTCGCACGGTAACAGAATTCCCCGACCGCGGACTAATCATAGATCGAAACGGAGAGATTATTGTTTTTAATGAAGACGCCTACAACTTAGTTGTTCACTACCCCTTTAGCGAAAAAAAATTCAACAAATCCGGATTTTGCGATTTAGTTGGGATGGACTCGGTAGAAGTTGAGGAGCGCCTAATAAAAGCCAAAAAGAGTCAGTACAACGGAAAAGGTGTTTTTATAAAAAATATTACTTCCGCAGATTTTGCACGGATACAAGAAGGCCTTTTCCAATTCCCGCAATTCTCAATCGAAGCTCGGTCAGACCGGAAATATAAACACAACATTGCGGCACACACCCTCGGGTACGTAGCTGAAATCTCCAGAACTGAGTTAGAGCGAGACGCAGAAGACTATTACGATATTGGGGAATACATCGGCAAAAGCGGTCTGGAGAAATACTATGAGACACATTTGCGAGGCATCAAAGGACGTCAGTTGTATTTGCGCGACAATGCAGGACGACTGAAGGAACGATATGAAGGTGGAGCAAACGACGTAGAAGCCAAAATTGGAGAGGTACTGCCCATTTCGTTAGATGTTTTAATCCAAGAATATGGCGAAAAGCTCATGGCCGGTAAAACGGGAAGTATCGTTGCCATAGAACCATCTTCAGGTGAAATTTTGGCAATGGTAACGTCGCCGGGATACAAACCGGAGATGTTCTCTTTGAAAAATTTGAGTAAGAACTACAACGCATTGCTACGTGACAAGAGCAAACCACTAATAAATCGCGCCGTAAACTCTAACTACCCACCAGGTTCAACATTCAAAGTGTTTATGGCCTTAATTGGATTGCAAGAAGGAGTTATCACGCCAAACACTCGATTCCGGTGTAATGGTGGATTTCATCTAGGATCGTTAACGGTGCGTTGTCATGGGCACGCACCGAGTCCCAGTGTTGGCTATAGTATTCAGACATCCTGCAACGCCTTCTATTGCAATCTCTACCGAGAGATATTGCATCAAGATAGGTTTGAGAACATCGAAGACGGCTATAACAACTGGAAGTCCTATCTAGACCGCATGGGTCTTGGTCAAAAGTTAGGTACGGATATCAGTGCCGAAAAACCCGGTAACGTTCCGAAAGCAGAACACTTTCATAGAATTCATGGTAAAAATCGATGGAATTATGCCCGGATTATTTCGATGTCTATTGGGCAAGGTGAGTTGTTGTTAAGTCCGCTTCAAATGGCTAACATGGCTGCCATGGTCGCAAATAGAGGTTATTACTACACCCCTCACTTTATCAAAGGTGACAGTGTTCCGGCCAGGTTCAAAGAAAAACATGAGCTAGGTTTAGAGCAAAAACACTTTGATGTAGTGGTAGACGGTATGAATAAGGTTATGCTGCAAGGAACCGGTGCGTACGTAAAAATTCCGGGCATAGATATCTGCGGAAAGACCGGTACGGCTCAAAACCCACACGGTGAAAACCACAGTTTGTTTATTGCGTTTGCTCCAAAGGACAATCCGAAGATTGCAATTGCGACAGTTGTTGAGAATGCCGGATATGGTGCTACGTGGGCCGCTCCAATGTGTACGCTCATGATTGAGAAATACCTAAATCGTGATACCGTGAGTCAACGACCATTCTTGGAAGAAAAGATGTTTAACACCGAAATCAAGATTGTCAAATGAGCGAGGGAATCTACGGACAATCGAAGATAGATGGGATTACATTATTCCTTTACCTAATACTTGTTGCGATTGGTTTTATGGCCATTTTTTCATCGTCGCACGGTGCAGAATCATTTAGTTTAGATTTCGGCACCAAGTATGGCAAGCAATTAATTTGGATTGCTGTTTCACTCACTATTGGAGCAGTTCTATTCCTGATGGATGTCCGTTTCTTCGAAGTATTCAGCTATCCGATTTTCGCGATTTTCATGGTATTGCTGGTTCTGGTAATGTTTCTCGGGACGGAAGTAAATGGTGCCCGTTCTTGGTTTTCAATTGGGAGCTTTAGGCTGCAACCCGCCGAGTTTGCCAAGTTTGGTGTGGCTCTGGCGCTTGCCAGATATGTGAGCGACATAGATACCGACATGAAGAGTCGACGCTACCAAATGATTACGGCAGGGATTATACTATTGCCCATTGTTTTGATCATATTACAAGGTGATGCCGGATCTGGCTTGGTTTTCTTTTCGTTTGTGATGGTTCTTTACAGAGAGGGCCTTTCCGGTACTATTCTGATTATCGGTATCGTATCGATTGCTATAGCCGTTTTAACCATTGCATTTGGCTTCGTAGCGCTCATCATTGCATTGGTGATTCTCGGGGCGATTATATCTGCCTTTGTCTACACCAATACTCGGATATTGAGGAACTTATGGCTAATTCTGGCGATTTGTATTGGGTTTTCAAAAGCGGTTGATTTTGGTTTTACCAGAGTACTTCAGATTCACCAACAAAAACGCATACAAGTTATGCTTGGTTTGTTGGATGATCCGCAAGGTTTAGGTTACAACGTGAATCAATCGAAAATAGCAATTGGCTCAGGTGGATTATTGGGTAAAGGATACTTGCAGGGAACTCAAACCAAGGGGGATTTTGTTCCGGAGCAACACACCGATTTTATTTTCACTTCAATTGGAGAAGAGTTTGGTTGGGTTGGCAGTACCGTTGTAATTATCCTCTTTGTTCTGCTGTTTTTACGGATATCATTCTTAGCCGAACGACAGCGCAGTAAGTTCAGTCGAGTTTATGCATACTGCGTACTGAGTATCCTGTTTTTCCACTTTCTGATAAACATCGGTATGACAATTAACCTAGCTCCAGTGATTGGTATACCTCTACCCTTTTTTAGTTACGGTGGGTCCAGTTTAATATCTTTTACTGTTTTGCTCTTCTTGTTATTGAGGTTGGATGCAAACCGAGAAAATGAGCTAGCGAGCGACTACTAGGTTATTGTTTTACACTAAACATCGTTGGGATGTTTTTAGAAATCATCACCGCTGTTGCTCCTGGCATGTGTAGCAAGTTATACTGCTGCAGCGAGATATCGTTTGGGTTATAGAAAAACTGAGCCAAATCAACGTTGATATTAATTTCATTTTCTCCAATCGCCATGCGTGTATTCTGAGCTAAGTCCAGCTCAATTACATAAGCGGTCTGCTGATCACCGGCATATCCTCCAATGTGTAGGTAGACATCGCCAATTGATTTATCGGTCTTCACATATCTACCTTCAACTTTCATGTTGATGTATCCGTTGGCCATTCCCCAATACATTGGGTCAACAAAGAGGTTATTTAATTCTCCATTATAATTCGCCAAAGAGTCTTCCACCCCGATGGTGAACTTGATTTTGTTAAACACCTTGTCTTCAACACCGGATAGTTTGATATTTTTATTTCCTTCATCTGGGTATGAAATCATGTCCCAGTCTTTAACCATTACGTCATCGCCCTCGGTCGTAACCAAATAAATGTTATTGATGTGGTATTTGTTCAAGCTAGATTGAAAGCTGTCTCCCGGTTCGGTAACATACCATTTACCCATTTCTAAGTCAGCTCCCTCCCATACGTGATTGAAATTGATAGAAATGTCCGGTTTTTCTATTGTTGGTTCGACAGGGTCGTCGTCACAACCGGTAAATACGATACCTAGACCAAAAACGATGGTCGAGAATAAGATGCTGAGTTTAAAAATATGTCTTTTCATAATTGTGTTGATTAACGATGTAATTCAGCATCGCCTGTACGCTCGAATACATGTATTTCAAAGTTATAATCGTTCAAGGTCTTAAATGGTTTGGCCGGAATGAATGACTTTAATCTGGTAAAGTCCTGATGTTTATCAAGTAATTCCAGTGGCACGTTCCCTTCGTTTGGCCCAAAATGACCATCCCAAATGACAATACTTCCAACCGGAGCGTACCGAGCATCGAACGACCACAGTTCTATAAAGTGATCTGTATCCTTAGGGTCGATGTCGGTTAAAATATTGAAGTACGGATATAAAAAGTACTTCATCCGATCATCGTAGTCCTGCTGGTTATACCACTCTGCAGCTTCTACAAACAGCTTTTGTTCGTCACTTATGTCAATTGGATATTTACCCTTGTACGTGTCATATGGTTCATAAATCATCCATCCACTACATAAGAGACACAAAACCACGATGAAATGATGCATTCTCCTCGGTAGAATATCTCTAAGCCATCCTAAACCAAAATCTAATGCATACAAGATTACCAAAGTTGCTAAGGGCGAAATGACAACTAAAACTCGTTGGTATCCGCAACTTCCCATCACGCCTTTGTACCAAATCGCAGAGTGCACAAAGAAGTACAATGCATAACTGCCTAACACAAGCCAGAACAAAAGTGCCAGGTTGGTATTTTTACGATCGCGCAGGAACGCAAGTGTTAGAAGTCCTGTCCCAAGTGCAAAGAGCAAGAGTCGAAGATTACCCATAACCCACGGTAAGGAGTCCAGGTAATGGTCCCATGCCCCATGTCCACAGATGTTTTCTTTCTTAGCCGCACTCTCTATTTGATATTTGATGTACGGGTTGGTGTTGTAAATCCACAGCCAGTCCCCTTCTACCATCCAACCGACAAGATTCATCACCAACGAACCGACCAGTAAGAATCCGAACGCTTTGTAATGTTTTAACACAAAAAGTAGGTAAAAGCCTACCACAGCCATGATTACATAACCTTCACTCCTAGCAAAAGGGAGAAAACCTGCCAGTATTGCACCGTGCAACAGCTTTCTTCGAGCAAACCAATAAACCATTAGGGCTAGCAGAAAAGCATTTAGTGGTTCGGTGAGGCCTGATATGGTATTATCCAACCAGATAGGGCTGGTAATTGTCGCGATGAAACCAAGCCAGGCGAAATTGAAGCCCAGCGTTTTAGCCGTTGCCCAAACTAACCAGCCTGTACCAACAAGGAGTAAAATGTTAAACGTCACTACACCCATTAGTCCCAGCTGAGCGAGTGGAGAAGCTAGAATGTTGTACAGAGGCTTCCCCCACTGATCGAGCAGCAACTCTCCCGGATGCTGCCAGGAGAACTTTGCTATTAGGTAGTGGTTGTAGCTATCCATGCCACCTTCCAATCCGGGCGACAAGGATGCGATATAGTAGAGCACCGAGATAAACAGTACCGACAAACCGCACAATAGGCTTATCTCGAGCTTCCTACTTAGCATAGGTGATTATTTCTTAGGGATGTCTTTCACAATCTCGAGTAAGAATGACCAGAACTTCTGTACTGATGCAATTCCTACGCGCTCATCCGGACTATGAGGTCCTTTGATGGTTGGGCCAAATGAAATCATATCGAGTCCCGGATATCTCTCACCAAGCAAGCCACATTCCAATCCCGCATGGATGGCGCTCACCTTCGGTTTCTCGTTGAATAGTTTTTCGTACTTAGCAACAAGTAGATCTAATATTTCAGAATCCGGATTTGGTGTCCAACCCGGGTACGACCCACCGCGTTCTACCGTGCAACCTGCGAGTTCAAATGGAGCTCCTACGGTGTAGGCTACATCCATTTTGCCGCTCTCTGAAGAGCTACGCTGCAAGCTCTGTGTGGTAAAGTTTCCTTCCTTAACAATTACACGTGCAAGAGATGAAGACGTTTCAACTAAACCATCAATCGCACGCGACATACAAAACACACCATTGTGTACAGCATAAAGAATTCGAGAAATCTCTGCAGAATCATCTACAGATAGCGCTGTTGATGGCAGTTCAACTTCTTCGATGTCAATATTAAGATTTGGCTCTTCATGTTGGTAGTCCGCCTTGATATCCGAAGTCCTTTTTGCTACTTCATCTGCGTAACCGCTATTATTTACAACAATAGTCGCAAAACTCTCACGCGGAATTGCGTTTCGCAAGCTTCCGCCGTCAATCTCGTGGATTTGCAAGTTGAAATCGGTCGCGTTAAACATTAACCGATTCATGATCTTATTCGCGTTACCGCGTTCAAGGTCGATGTCAACTCCACTGTGACCGCCTTTTAATCCGTTAACCGTAATCTTATAAGCGACACCACAGCTTACCGGCACTGTGTGGTATGACTTTGATGTATTTGTATCGATTCCGCCGGCACAGCCAATCGAGAACTCGTCATCATCTTCCGTATCTAGGTTTAGAAGAATAGATCCATCGAGCTTTCCCTGCTCGAGGTGAATTGCACCCGTCATGCCAGTTTCTTCATCAATTGTGAAGATACACTCCAAAGCCGGATGTTGGATATCCGTTGATGAAAGCAATGCCATCATTGCGGCTACTCCCATGCCGTTATCCGCACCTAGCGTTGTTCCTTTTGCCTTTACCCAATCTCCATCGATGTAGGATTGAATTCCCTGCGAAGCGAAGTCAAAATTGGTATCCGCATTCTTCTGGTGCACCATATCTAAATGGGATTGAAGAATGATTGTTTTGCGGTCTTCCATTCCTGCCGACGCAGGTTTCTTTATGATTACGTTACCAATAGCATCTGTGTACGTCTCTAGGTTTAGTGACGCACCAAAATCTTGCATAAACTTGATTACGCGCTCCTCTTTTTTGGAAGGCCGAGGAACGGCATTTAAGTCTTCAAAATGATTCCAGACAATTGTTGGTTCTAAACTTCGTACACTCATTGATTTGCTTTTGGTGCGAAGTTATGATTTCCGGAGTTTCTACCGAGGCGATTCTACTTGATCTTTCTCATCCTCAAGCTTTCCGGAGTAACCTCAAGGTATTCATCGTCCTTGATGTATTCCATTGACTCCTCTAACGAGAACTCAACTTTTGGGAAAACTTTAGCCGCATCGTCAGATCCTGCCGCCCGAACGTTGGATAGCTTCTTACCTTTGATTAGGTTTAACTCCAAGTCGTTTGTACGTGTATGTTCACCTACAACCTGACCTTTGTAAATTTGGTCACCCGGGCCCACAAAGAATCTTCCACGATCTTGAACGCGGTCTATCGCATACGCTAGAACTTGACCTTGCTCCATACTCACCAACGAACCTTTCAGACGTGTAGGGATTTCTCCTTTTACAGTATCGTATCCACGCAAGCGGTGGGTCATAATTGCCTGACCCGCCGTAGCGGTAAGAACATTATTTCTAAGTCCAATTAAACCGCGTGATGGAATATCAAATTCAAGATGCTGTAAATCGCCCTTTGGTTCCATTACTCGAAGTTCACCTTTCCGCATTGTAACCAATTCGATTGCTTTACCGGAGTATTCTTCCGGTACATCAATTACCAATGTCTCAAACGGTTCAAGCGTTTCCCCGTCTACCTCTTTCATAATTACTTGTGGCTTTCCCACTTGTAACTCATATCCTTCACGTCGCATGGTTTCAATAAGAACCGACAAATGAAGAATCCCTCTACCATGTACGATAAATTGATCCTCTGTATCGGTAGGTTGAACGCGGAGTGCCAAGTTCTTTTCGGTTTCCTTCATCAATCGATCACGCAAGTGACGAGAGGTAACAAATTTGCCTTCCTTACCAAAGAACGGAGAGTTGTTGATGGTAAACAACATACTCATCGTAGGCTCATCTACCTTAATTCTAGGAAGCGCTTCGGGATTTTCTAAATCCGCTAGTGTATCCCCGATATCAAAATCGTCTAGTCCAACAATTGCGCATATGTCTCCACTTCGTACCGACTTGGCAGGCTGCTTTCCTAAACCAACAAATACGTCTAGTTCTTTGATCCGAACCTTCTTGTTCACCCCGTCTTTCTTACAAAGCATGTAATCTTTTCCAACCTCTAGGTCGCCACGGTATACACGGCCAATGGCAATACGACCTTTAAACGAGGAGAAGTCGAGCGATGTAATCTGCATTTGTGGACTTCCTTCTCTGTATGGTGCTTCAGGAATAATGTCGATGATGGCATCCATCAAAGGCCAGATATTATCTGTAGGTTGCTTCCAATCGCTATTCATCCAACCTTGTTTTGAACTACCGAACAACGTTTCGAAATCAAGTTGATCTTCGGTTGCATCCAGATTGAACATCAGCTCGAAAACATCTTGTTGTACTTCATCCGGACGACAATTTTCCTTGTCCACCTTATTCACCACAACTATTGGTTTAAGTCCCAATTGAATGGCTTTACCCAATACAAATCGTGTCTGAGGCATCGGTCCTTCAAAGGCATCAACCAAAAGAAGCACACCATCAGCCATTTTAAGCACACGTTCAACTTCACCTCCAAAGTCACTGTGACCCGGAGTATCGATGATGTTGATTTTAGTGCCTTTATAGTTTACCGAAACATTCTTCGATAAGATGGTAATACCTCGTTCACGCTCCAGATCGTTGTTATCAAGAATCAGTTCACCAGTTTCCTTGCGATCATCTAGGAGCTTACTCGCTTGAATTATCTTGTCTACAAGCGTGGTTTTCCCGTGGTCAACGTGAGCAATAATGGCAATGTTTCGGATTGATTGCATAGGGTGTTTTTGAAGGGGGCAAAGGTACTACGATAGTGTTAAGTAAGTGACTTTAAAATAAATGTTTTATGGTGAGCGATAGCCATTTGCTTTTGGCCATTGGCCATTTGCCTTTAGGGTTAAAATGGTAGGAGCCTATTTGTTCAGGCGAATCTCCATCCGTATTTATTCAACATCCTAAATATCAAACAGATACCACATTTTTTAAAAAGATTTGTGCGTGAGAAATTTTAGAAAGTATCGAGTTTGGACAAACGCTATGGAGTTAGTAATTGAGGTCTATGACCTAATTAAGAAACTACCTCAATCAGAAGATTATGGATTGTCCAACCAATTGAGGCGTTGTGCCATTTCTATTCCATCAAATATCGCAGAAGGCAGTAGTCGTAATAGTTCAAAAGAGTTTTCTCGTTTCATTCAAATATCTATGGGTTCATCTTTCGAGCTTGAAACGCAATTACGAATTGTAGGAGTGCTTTACATCGACATCGAAATAACCAGTTGTTTATCAAAACTTACAATCATTCAACAACAGCTCAATAGATTGAACAACCAATTAAAATCTTCCTAAGCACAAGCAAACAGCTAATAGCCAAAGGCCAATGGCAGCTATAATAAAACAACAAAGCCACCACCTTGCGGTAGCGGCCTTGTTTAGGAATACGAATTAAACGTTAGATCTTATATTTCAAGCCGAGGCTCCATCGAACACCGCGACGATTGCCTGAGTAGACAAACTCGCTTCCGCCGTATTCGTGAACGAGACGTACTTTTGGGTTTAGGATATTCTTTACAGAAACTGTTGCTTGAAACGATTCACCGAAATCTTTGAACATGTTAAAGTCTAGTGAAGGACGAGGCATTTCATAAACGTCAGGAAGATCTCCTTGACTTACTAAAGCCAGACGCTTTGCAAACACATTGAAACTCACGTTCAATCCAAAATCGCTAGAATCTGAGTCGAAGTTAATATAGCTGTTTACGATGTACGGAGACTGGCTATACATTGGTCGAGTTTCAGAAGCATTCGGATCAATTTCCTTACGAGCAGCAAATTCTAAGCTATCCACTTGAACTTGGCTCTGGATTAGTGAAGCGTTCAGTCCCCATTTGAAATTCTTCAACTTAGGAGAGATAAACATTAAGTTCTGAACCATTTCCAACTCAGCTCCGTAAAGCGTCGCATCACCAACATTCTTATATGTAATCTCCGTATTTGCAGCCTTTGGATTCTGTGTTTTCTCGATTGGATCTTGGAATGTTTTATAGAAACCGCTTACAGAGAACGTATTTCCTTTACCCGGATAAAGCTCGTAGCGAACATCAAAGTTTTGTATTTGAGTTCTACGCAACTCCGGATTACCTATAAGAACGTAATCTCCTGTAAAGAAGAATGATGGGAATGGTGCTAGTTCGCGGAATGTTGGTCGAGCTAGGGTCCGTGAGTATCCAAATCTCAAGTTACCAATTCTACGTGCATCAAGATTATCCACTTCAAAGTAGTCCAAGAAGTTGTAAGTGATGTTAACTGCAGGAAGGAAGTCGATGTTATTCAGTTCGCCCTCTTGCTCTCGAGAGTCGAGTGAATTAACTAGTATGTCTGTTGTTTCAACTCGAAGTCCACCGTTAAAATTCCATTTCTTATTGATGAATGGACTGTTTAGTTGGGCAAATCCGGCCATAACGCTCTGCTTACCGTTGTAACTGTTTCGCAGGTTTGCTCCATCTTGACCTCTAACGAAAGTATACGTAGTTGGATCTGTACTCGGCCACGACTCAACCGCCATGTTGTCCGGATGGAAAAACTCATCTATGCTTCCATTAAAATCGGTAACCTCAGCGTAATCGAAACGAGTTTCGCGGAATTCGCGGTTCTTAAACAAGTAAGAAGCCCCTGTTTTAAACTCTGCTTTCTTGTCGAATCGCTTTTTTAGTGGAACGATTAAGTACGCGCGGTTATCCCAATTCAACTCGTCCATGTATCTGTAGTAACGAGCCGGTGTATTGTATGCTGCTTTGTTGATTGAGAAGTTTGTATCTTCTTCTGTGATAACGTAATCGTAAGCAAAAAATCTTAGATCAGGTTCATTTTGTTGAGAAATCGTTTGGGATGAAATCCAAATCAAACGAACATTCTTGTCGTTTTTATTCTTCCACCCATGCTCACCTTTCAACTGGAAATTAGTAAGCGTACGTTGCAAGTACTGAAGTGTTTGAGAGTAGAAAATACGATCAGGACTAGGTGGGCCGTCTTCCGCCCACTGTCCTTCAAGTACACGTGTAAGTTTCTCTCCACTTTGGTTTCTCATAATGTTGAAACCAATTTTATGATTGGATGCAAACTTGTAGTTTAAGTTGGCAAACATCCCGGTTACAACACGATCATTTGAACTGATGTCATTCAACAAATACTGAGGGTTCAATTCAGTAGTGGAAACGGCATTAAATCGTCCAACTTGACCATCGTCGTAGAAGTTAAAAGACCTACGATAGCTCAGACCAAACAAGTATCCGAACGGTTTCAACCTAATTTCTTTACGATCTCCGAAGCTTACCGAATAGCTTTGATTTACACCACCAGTACGCGTGTAAACGGAGTTATCAGAGCCAAAACTTTGAGTAATACGCGCAAGCTCTGAATTGTCTGCATTTGGAACCGGCACAACGTTAGGTACTTTACCGTTTTCTAAAGAAGCCACTTCATCTGGCATTTCTCGCGACCCGTTATCAAACCCAAGGAAGTCGGTTTTACTACCTGTATGTGTTATACAGTTTGGATTTAAGAATGCTTGAGAGTTACCACCCAGAGAGGTACTGAATGAAAAGCTCATTGAATCTGGAAACTCTTTAGTTGTTAGGTTAATCAAACCACCGGAGAAATCACCGGGCAATTCCGGCATGAAGGTTTTAAATACCTGCATGTTTGCGATGATATTAGCTGGGAATAAATCCATTTGAACCGAATTTCTATCCGGATCTAAGCTTGGAACCTCGCAGGAATTTAGAACAGTTTTACTGTATCGGTCTCCTAATCCACGAACAGAAACATAGCGACCACCTTCTACAGTAACACCAGTCACACGTTTTAAACCAGCGGCAGCGTTGCTTGCATTCTGACGTTTAAGCTGATCACCACCAATGGCGCTCATAACTACGTCTTGCTTGGCAATCATGGATACGATCTCGTCGTCACCTTCGGCTTTCTTCTTGCGCAAATCGAAAACCGTTTGTTTTAAAACATTGTTCGACTCGCCCATCTTCACATTTACCATTGTGACTTCACCTTCTTTCACAACAACATTCGAGTAAGTAACCTTCTCATAGGTTTGGTGCGTGAATTCGAGTGTGTAGGTACCTGGCAGTACTTCTATGTTATAAATACCGTCGAAATCTGTGATGGTACCAGATTGTTGACCAATAACTTTAACAAAAGCTTCATAAACGGGATCCCCGTATTGGTCTGCAGTAGTAACGGTACCGCGAATAGTACCGGTTTGAGCTGTTGCGGCGATTGATAATAACGCTACCGCAAATGATAAAATTAATTTCTTCATTTTAAACGTATTCCTAGTTGTTTTCAATGAGTAGTTTTAAATAAGTGCAATCCGCCAGTTGGCGGATCGCACATGAATATGAGTTATACTTTGATTTACTTATTTGATAAGATCGTCCTCAGCAGTTTTTGTCCAACCGTCAATCCAAGCGGTTTTACCTCGCTCAAAAGCTCCTTTATATGCTACGTTTTCGATAAAGCTGTCACCGCTCAAACCTGTAGCAGAAACATCATTTGTGGGAACACCTTTTGTAAGACCTGGATCTTCAACTTTGTTTCCAGTTGTGCTTGAAAGCAAGTCAACTCCATCAAGACCAGCATCGCTAGAAGCAGTGATAATTTGTTTTGCAGCATCGTTTCCTGCAACGTTCCAGTGGATATTGTTCTCCCACTTCAATTCGTTCGCATCGAAACGTTTCTTGCTGTCTTCACCATCGCCTGGAAGGTCTTCTACGTCAACACCTTTATCCCAGTTTACGAAGATTGAGTTATGGTATTGTCCACCTGCGTTATCACGGAAAGTAACAGCACGCTTAGCACCGTTTCCGATGTAAGTACAGTTATAGAACATTGGAGTAGCGTACGGAGTACCATCTTCTGGCTCAGTACCACCGTCGTGCTCGCCGCCTCGGTCACCAGCGTTAGGGTCTTGGTTAACCAATACGAATTGAGCTTTTCCTCTCCATCCTTCGTCGTAGTCTACGTTGTCATCAGCGCAGTAAGAGATACATAGGTTTTTAACATTTGCAGTTCCACCGAAGAATTCGATTCCATCATCATTGTTTGCGATGATTTCGATGTGGTGGATATCAGTTCCAGAACCTACACCACCAAGTGTGAATCCGTTGATCTCGTTTCCTGCTCCGATATCCGCACCACCGTGACGAATAGAGATGTAAGCAAATTTTCCAGAATTGTCAGCATCTTCAGATCCTCCGTACAAACCGCGAGTTTCAGAAGTTGGAATACCTTCAATTGCAGACTCACCTGGAGCACTGTTCAAACCAGCTTTTCCAAGTACAATCAAACCACCCCAAAGACCACGAGCTGTAGCCGGCATAGAACCGTCAAGCTTGTCAGCCTCAGTAGTCATGATGATCGGCTCAGATGCAGTTCCTTCAGCCATCATCATTGCACCACGTGCAACAACCAAAGCAGAAGCGTTTTTACCTTGACCAGACTTACCTTTGATTACAGTACCAGCTTCAACAGTAAGAGTTTGACCGCTGTTTACAAACACAAGTCCGTTAAGAACCCATACCTTGTCTTTAGTCAAAGTCATTGTTCCAGTACCTTCACCACGGTCCGTTATTGTAACAATAGTTTGAGTTACGTTTCCGTCGTCGTCAAGTACTTGGGTTTCTTCAAATTGAGTTGTCATGTCTGGAGTTACGTCATCCGCGTCATCTCCTCCGTTGTCACCACAACCTGTAAATGTGAATGCGCCTACTGCCATGAATAGCACTGCCAATAAGCTCAACTTAGGTTTAATCATTTTACTTCTTGTTTTTATTTGGTGCAAACTTCATGCGGCTATGTTAAGCGAATGTTAACGCTCCATGAAGGAATGGTAAATGGGAAATTAGATAGTCACACCCTGTGCACAAGAGAATCGCAACACACTATAAATCAGACAATTAAATCTTAGTCCCAAAGTGGATAAGCGCTGCGATTATTGTGTTTAGTATTGTCACAATTAGCTGACTTTCTCGAGAATTTAACTTCCCACCAGTTAGCTTTCTTAACATTAGAACGGTTCCAGCAATCCAGACTGTAAGTAGAGCATATCGGTGAAAAAATAGGAAGACTCCTAGCACACCATAAAGTCCAATCGCGATAGTGTAAACCGTAGTAACTGTTTTTGACAGTTGGCCGTTCCGAAGTAGCCAAGCGAAGCATGAGAAAAAACTAACACTGACAATGAGTATGGGTATCCACCCAATTTCCTGAACACCAATAGACGGTATGGGATACCCAATCAAACAGAGACTTAAGAGTCCCAACAGAACACTAAGTCCGTTTATTCTGTGCAGCGATAGTTTCAAAACAAGTTGTTCAGCAAAACTACGGAAGTCTTGAATATGCTATACTCGGAGAATGATAGAACACCGACGGAGACAAATACTTGTGAGATATTGATAAAGACACGAAATTGTCTGTGGGGAGGCGGGTGCTAGTCCCCCGCACCACTTGGCAAAATTGAGGTGGAAATAGTCAGGAGTGACTTACCACTATTCCAGCGATTACGTGCCACGAGCAATATGCATCGCAGTAGCTTATAACAGTCATTTAACTTTAATCAACCCAGCTTTTCCAGTAATCCGGATCTTCCATCGCCAACGCCTCTTCCGTAAGTTTTAAAGGATAGAAAGGATCAATCATCACCGCAAGCTCTTTGGTCTCTTTCTGACCAATACTTTTTTCGACCGTTCCTGGGTGTGGCCCATGTGGTATTCCTTTAGGATGGAGCGTTATCATTCCCTTCTCCACGTGTTTTCGGCTCATGAAGTCTCCGTCTACATAGTACAGAATCTCATCACTATCTACATTACTATGATTGTATGGAGCCGGAATTGCGTCCGGGTGATAGTCGTACAATCGCGGCACAAATGAGCATATCACAAAATTGTGGCCTTCAAATGTCTGGTGCACCGGTGGTGGCTGATGAACTCTTCCTGTTATGGGTTCAAAGTTGTCGATGTTAAAGGCATATGGATAAACATAACCATCCCACCCAATAGCGTCAAATGGGTGCGTTGCCATAGTGTATGGAAAGATATGACCAGATTTCTTAACCATTACTTTGAAAGCACCTTGCTCATCAAACGTTTCTAGGTTTTCCGGCAGTCGGATATCTCGTTCGCAATATGGACTGTGTTCCAAGAACTGACCAAATTTGTTCAGATATCTTTTAGGAGGATAGATAGGTGTAAAGCTCTCCGTTATAAAAAGGCGATTGTTTGAATCCTTGAAGGTTAATTGATAAATAGTACCTCTTGGAATCACTAAGTAGTCTCCATAGCCAAAATCAATCTGACCATAAATCGTCTTGAGCGTTCCACTACCCTCATGCACAAAAATCACTTCATCCGAATCGGCGTTTTTATAGTAATAGTCCGTCATACTTGCCGACGGAGCAGCTGCAGTGACCAATAAATCATTATTCCCCATCAACACCACTCGTGACTCGATGAAATCAGGATTTGGTTTCGTCTTGAAGGTAAGGAAACTGCGATGACGCAAATTATTCTCGACCACATATTTTGGCCGCTTGTCAATTGGATCTTCAATGTTGCTAACCAATGTTGGAGGATGGCAATGATAAACGAGACTTAGGATGTTTGAGAACCCTTCGGTGCTTATCAACTCTTCGGCGTATAATTCTCCGTTGGGTTTTCTGAACTGTGTATGTCTTTTCTGTGGTAGGCTTCCAAGACGGTGATAAAATGGCATGCTTTTCTCCCTTCTTTAGTCGCCAAAATTATCGAAATTCGAACCATAATAAAAATGAGGAAATCGAAATACGTATTAGTCTTTTTGGCCACTGCAACTTGGCTGTTCTCCGGATGTAATCAATGGTTTGGAACATCGAACGACGACCTGTTATTAAGTGATACGAGTATGTCTCTTGTTATTCAAGAGTGGTCGAAGCGAATTGCTAAATATCCGAAGAACGATGAATACCGATACAAAAGAGGTCTGGAACTAGCGAGCAATAGAAAGTTTAAACTTGCGATTAAGGATTACGATAAGGCAATTGAACTAAATCCGACTTCCGATTACTTCATCGCACGTGCTGAGGCTCTCATGGGGCTCAATGAAACGAAGCAGGCACTAGAAGACTATAATAAAGCCGTTGAGCTAGATCCTAAAAACGAAGAAGCGCTGCTAAAGCTAGGACAGTTCTATTTGTTTGTCCGACAATTTGAAAACAGCACAAATGTTTTAAAGAAATTGGAACAGACCAATCCATCCAGTGTTGATGCCCAGTTCTACCAAGGTATGGTTGCCAAAGAGAGTGGAGACACGACGGAAGCAATTAAAGCTTTTCAGCGTGCCGTACAGCTCGATTTACTTCACTATAACTCACTAATACAACTTGGCCAGCTTTATTCTGAGCGCAAGGACCCGATAGGATTGTCTTACTTTAGAAACGCTAACATAGCCGATGAATTTAGCGACGAAGCGCGTTATGGACTAGGACTTCTATATCAACGATTAGGTAACTACGACAGCGCTGTGGTTGAGTACCAAAAGACGATAGATTTGAATGCTCAGCATTATTTCGCGTACTATAATACGGGGTACATCATGTTCAGTCAAAATAATTGGGACCGAGCAATCGAACATTTTCGCATTGCCATTAAATTTGCGCCCGAGTTTGCTAAGGCCCATTACATGCTAGGGTTATCAAACGAAGGGAAGGGAAATCCGGATCAGGCGGCTATTCATTATGAACGATGCCTCCAAGCCGACCCCAATTTTGAAGTAGCCAAACAACGACTAGAAATTGTAAAATAGTCGGCCATTTGTAAGGACCGACCTAAACATACAGTACATTGGAACACATAAAAATCACGCTTCCCGACGGCAGTATTCGGGAGTATGCAGCCGGAATCACGGCACTCGACGTAGCAAAAGACATTAGTGAAGGACTCGCCCGCAACGTGCTTGCGACTAAGGTAGATGGCGAAGTATGGGATGCCACACGACCGATCTCAGCAGATGCAGAACTTCACTTACTAACTTGGAATGATGACGACGGTAAAAATACCTTCTGGCACAGTTCTGCGCATTTATTGGCAGAAGCCCTAGAAGCTCTATATCCAGGTATCAAGTTAGGGATTGGTCCACCCATCGAGAATGGCTTTTACTACGATATCGATTTTGGAGATTATCAGTTTTCGGCGAATGACTTCAACAAGGTTGAACAAAAAATGTTGGAACTCGCACGTGAGGACAATACCTATAAACGAATTGACATCAGTAAAGATGAGGCAATTGCCTATTTCAAGGAAAAAGAAGATCCTTACAAGCTTGACTTACTCGATCGCTTAGAGGACGGATCTATCACCTTTTATGAGCAAGGTAACTTTACTGATTTGTGTAAAGGGCCCCACATTCCCAGCACGAGTAAAATTAAAGCTGTAAAGCTCCTTAATGTTGCCGGCGCTTATTGGTTGGGGGACGAAAAAAGCAAACAACTTACTAGGGTGTACGCAGTTTCTTTCCCAAAACAAAAGGAACTGAAGGAGCACCTTCATATGCTCGAAGAAGCTAAAAAACGAGACCATAAGAAACTGGGCAAAGAGCTTGAATTGTTTACCTTCAGTCAGAAAGTTGGGGCAGGATTACCGATATGGCTTCCAAAAGGAACCGCTATTCGAGAGCGACTTGAGCGTTTTATGCGTCAGGCCCAAATTGAACGCGGTTATGTTCCCGTTGTAACACCACACATCGGCAAGAAAGAGTTGTATGTAACAAGTGGTCACTATGAAAAGTATGGCGAAGATTCATTCCAGCCCATAAAGACTCCAAATGAAGATGAAGAGTTCTTGTTGAAGCCGATGAACTGTCCTCACCACTGTGAGATTTACAAATTCAAACCACACTCCTATAAGGATTTACCACTTCGTGTAGCAGAGTTTGGTACGGTATATCGATATGAGCAGTCTGGTGAGTTAAATGGATTAGCTCGTGTTCGAGGATTCACCCAAGATGACGCGCACATTTTCTGTACACAAGATCAGATCAAATCCGAGTTTATTGATGTGATTGATTTGGTGATGTATGTTTTCAAGAAACTTGGGTTTGAAGAGTTTACAGCGCAAATCAGTTTACGCGATAAGGAAGATCGAAGTAAGTACATCGGTTCAGATGAAAACTGGGAAAAAGCTGAGCAAGCAATAATTGAAGCAGCTTCAGAGCGCGACTTAAAAACTGTGACCGAATACGGTGAAGCGGCATTCTATGGACCGAAACTTGATTTTATGGTGAAAGACGCCATTGGGCGTAAGTGGCAACTCGGTACGATTCAGGTAGATTACAACTTGCCGGAAAGATTCGAATTGGAATATGTCGGTTCTGACAACCAGAAACACAGACCGGTAATGATTCACCGTGCTCCTTTTGGATCTTTAGAGCGTTTTATTGGCATCTTAATCGAACACTGTGCAGGTGATTTTCCATTGTGGTTGAGCCCTGAGCAAATCACGGTTTTAAGCATCAGTGAGAAATTCAACGGTTACGCAGAAAAAGTTTTAAAATACCTGAATAATCACGATATTCGCGGCTTCGTTGACGACAGGAACGAAAAAATTGGGAAAAAGATTCGGGACGCCGAGGTTTCCAAGATACCTTTTATGTTGATTGTTGGAGAGAAAGAAGCTGAAAATCAGCAGATTTCAGTCCGAAAACATAAAGAAGGAGATCGAGGCACCATGAGTCTAGATGAATTTGTTGGATATTTTAAGAATTTATTAGTCGATTAGAATTTTTTGAAAAGAGTTAGAGCAAAAGGACCAAGAACACGAAAAAAGGCCCTACACCGTATTAATGATTACATCAAAGAAGATCCAATCCGTTTGGTTGGTGATGGAGAGCCTAAAATCGTACCCTTGGCGCAAGCCAAAAGCATGGCATCAGAACAGGAGCTGGATTTAGTTGAAATCTCTCCGAATGCCAAGCCGCCTGTTTGTAAAATTCTCGACTACAACAAGTTCCTCTACGAGCAGAAGAAGAAGCAGAAGGAAATGAAGGCGAAACAACAGAAAACTGTTGTTAAAGAAATTCGATTCGGACCAAATACAGATGATCACGATATCGAGTTCAAGCGAAAGCACGCTGAAAAATTCCTGAACGAAGGAAATAAAGTAAGAGCATATGTATTCTTCCGAGGAAGAACCATTGTTCACAAAGAGCGCGGTGAGTTGTTGTTACTTCAATTTGCGGAGAAACTTCAAGAAATCGCGAAGCTTGAGCAGATGCCGAAGATGGAGGGGAAGAAAATGATAATAATGTTAGCACCTAAAAAGTAATAGATAGATAGAGATGCCTAAGATGAAGACTAATTCCAGCGCAAAGAAAAGGTTTAAAGTAACCGGCTCTGGAAAGATTAAGCGAAACAAAGCGTACAAACGTCACATCCTTACGAAAAAGACTACGAA